>Ga0310695_10000578_pt1 | contig 94032 bp, 160 predicted proteins | sample RumenRJG_04DNA_FD_203882 | JGI IMG/M metagenome (GOLD analysis project Ga0310695, IMG submission 203882) | Bovine rumen microbial communities from Lethbridge, Alberta, Canada - RJG_04 (v2) (version 2) | ecosystem: Host-associated > Mammals > Digestive system > Stomach > Rumen | place: Canada...
CCTAACAAAAATGATAAAATATAAACCGTCTCAAGCCATTAAAGCTTGTATAGCCAATGATGCAAACGAATAGAAGTTGCACGACTAAACAAGCGACGGTAGGTTTGACTGCCAAAAGGTGAGGCTAAAGCACTCACTAAAGCCTTGTAAATTTGAGGTTTGAGATGGTAATAATTTAACAAGGGTCTCAAACTTGCAATAATGTTCTAGCTTCCAATTGTCTCGTTTGAGATGGTAATAATTTAACAAGGGTCTCAAACCTGATGACGAATATTCTGTATCTCATAAGGGTTTGAGATGGTAATAATTTAACAAGGGTCTCAAACTCAGTCAGGTGCTCAACGAAGAAGGCCTAGTTTGAGACGGTAGCAAAATTACAAAGGTCTCAAACTGGCTTACCGGATTTGATGTTCCATCCCTTGTTTGGGATAGATAACAAGGTTCTCAAACATCATCGATTAGATGAGAATAATGTAAAAGTTTGAGACGGTTTTAATTTAACGAGAAATAAGGTGAAAATGGAAGGAAATTTAATTTTCTTCCATTTTTTTATTGCTTAGAAAGGTGTTGATGACAGTGAGCGGAAGAATATTAATCACTACTGATGTCGAAAACATTACAAGTGAAAATGTCATATCGGTTATTCAAAAAGCCTTGTCAAAGCACCAAACTAACGCGGCTGAAATTCAAGAGTTATTGGACTTTGAGGAAGGCGAACAGCCACAACCAAGAGAAAAAAAATACAGGCCTGAAATTGATATCAATGTTGTTGACAATATTGCAAATGAAATTGTTGAATTCAAACTTGGATATAACTTTGGATATCCAATTACGTTCAAGATGAGGAATTCGACAGATGGGATGATTGATGCTATTCAGGAATGGAATGATCAATATTTTTTGTCTGATGCAGATTCTAATAACATAGAGCTTGCAAGATATTTAGAAATCGGTGGAATTTGCTGCACATATATTGATATAAATACTGAATGGGAAGAGGGCGAACCGTATTATATTAGGACAGTGCTTAATCCCAGAACTTCATTTGTAATTTATTCTTCTTACTATTACGACAAAAGACCGATGCTAGGTGTTACTTATCGTAAAGATTCAGATGGTATTATTCACTATACCGCTTTTTCCAAAACAGATAGATATGAAATTAAAAACTGGAAAATAATAAATGACGATACGGGAGAGATTAATGAGTATTGGTCTCACGAAGAAAGAAGTGGGGAAAAGAATCCTTTAAACATTATTCCGATTGTAGAGTATTTTAGAAGCTATGACCGTATGGGGTGTTTTGAGAGACAGATTCCGGAGCTTGAAAACATAAATTTACTTTTGAGTGATTTTTCAAATGACGTTGACCAGAATACTCAGGTGGTATGGTGGGCGAATGATTGTGAGTTTGATACTGAAGAAATTACAGATGAGGAAGGAAATGTCACGGAGATTGTAAAGCATCCTCGGTCTAATGACTGGCTTCAAACTTTTACTACGAGAGATGGTAAGATTCCAAAGGTCCAACCTTTGACAGTAACATATGATTATGCGGGGATTTTAAATAGTATTATAACTCAAAGAGCGTTAGTTCTTCAGAAGTGTAATGTTCCTCAAAGGAATGATAATTCTGGTGGTAGCACTGGCGTTGCAATGAGTGATGCTACTGGATGGAGTGCGGCTGAAACTGCGGCTGCAAAAGAAGAAATGGTTATTGCTAAATCTATTAGGCGAGAGATAAAGGTTATTTGCGCTGCAATTAGAGAGAGCAGATGCCCTGAAGATAGTCCTCTTAGAAAGATTAATTCTGCTTTGCTTGAACCTAGTATTAAACGTCAAAAGAGCTATGAATTGTCTGTTAAGACTTCTGCGATTGCGACTCTTCTTCAGCAAGGTTTTGTGCTTGAGGATGTTTTGGACGCTGTTACATTGTTTTCTGATCCGGCGCAGGTTATCGAACGTAGTGGTGAGAGTGTCAAAGATAAACAAAATGCTAAGGATTCAAGCGAAGAAATAAAAGAGGATGAGGATGTTAAGTTTGGTGCTGAGGATCCTGCTAATCAGATTTCTAATAGCCCTTTGGTTGATGGTATGAGTAAGGAAAAGGTTGAGACTGTTTCGGTAGAGAAAAAACATGTGGTTCAATAGGGCAGAATGGCATTATAGGGAGTTATTATGGAAAATAAATCAATTGACGAACTTAATGCTATGTCGGGTCAAAAATCAAAGGTCAAGTTTGAAAATAAGAACAAGAGTAGTGATGGTTTTGATTACGTAGATTTTATTAATCATTATTTTGATGTCATGAAAGTTCCTAAGAGGCAAAAGGAAAAACGGATTGATGCTTCTAAGGAACTTTTTGATGTTATTTTATTTTTTCTTGTCTGGTGTGATAAGGTTTCGAAGCCTTTAGACAATAAGACTTTGAGAATGTTTGAAAATAGGTATAGGGAAGTTGTTTTTCAATATGGAGAGTCTGACGAGTATTTTGATAAATATATCCCTTTTATTGTAAATGAGATTGTTGATACTACTTTCAAACATAAAAGGGATGAGTATTACACGTCTGTCAAGAGGGCAGCTTCAATTGCTGTTAATGAAGCTAATAGTGTGATAAATCATGCGGAACTTATAGATGCAATTGAACTTGGGTACAAGTATAAGATTTGGAATACTGAACAGGATAATAGTGTTAGGGAAACTCACAAAGACCTTCAGGGAGTTTCAATTCCTATTAAGGATCATTTTATTGTGGGTTTATATGAGATGGACATGCCTCATGATACGACATATGGGGCAGGGGCTGAGGAAATTAGTAATTGCAGGTGTTGGTTGACGTATAAGTAGTGCGAATGTGAGGTGTTTAATATGGCTATAAATAGCATTAATAGTACGACGCAGAACGGTGTTGGCCACTTATGCGTTGATTTTGCAACTGATATGGCTGATTTACCGGAGTATGCAAGAAGTAACAATCTTAGAGAGGGTACAGACTGCATATGCATTGAAGATGGCAGGGTTTATATGATGCAGTCAACTTTTGAATTTAAAGAAATCTGATGAGGATGCGTTGGAAAGGAGGGCAAAATGGATATAATCGCATGGGCTAAAAGCAAAAGATATACAGATGAATCCATTTTAGGTATCACCGGTGTTCTTGCCGGAAAAAACTGCACAATTGCATCCGCTACTAAAGAAGATGGTTTGACCACAATTGTATTTAAATGGACTGCTGATACTGGTGAGGAGAGGACTACTTCTATTGAAGTCGAAGATGGTACTCCTATTTATGTTTGGGAAAGTGGTAATCATTACGAATATGGTGACTTGGCTATTTATGAGTCTTGTTTTTATCGTTGTATTACTGCTAACTCGGATGTGACTTTCGATGATACGAAATGGAATGAAATTGGTTCGCCGGATGGAAACTTTGATATTGTTGCTAATAGGACTTTGCTTCCGACTAGATATACGGCGGCTGATAGAAAGATGTATTACTCAATTGCTGATGGTTATTTTTGGCTTTGGGATGGTACAGAATGGGTGATTCAACCACCTAAAAGCATAACAATAGAACAAATAGATGCATTGTTTGATTAGTTATAAGGAGAAAAAATCATGGAAAAACAATTTCTTGATTACGAGGGTTTACAAGAATTAGTTGCAAAGATTAAAGAAAAATATGCAACAATTAAGGCTTTTATTTTCAAAGGAACTGTTGCTAATATTGCAGCTCTTCCGCCTATTGCTGACCAGAAGCCTGGTTATGTTTACAATGTGACTAAGGGTGGTACAACAACAGCAGATTTCGATATTGGTGCTGGTCATCCTCTTCGTGATGGTGATAACGTTGTTGCTATCAATAATGGTACGGATGCTGTTCCTATTATGAAGTGGGATATTTTGGGTGCAACATTTGTTATTGAGGACAGATTGCAGTTTGGTGATACGTTCCCATCTGAGCCTGAAAATGATCAGACTTTCTTGTATATGGGTGATACAACTTATACCTATACGAATGTAAGTGCTACACTTACTCCAAGTGATAATCCATCTACTGCTTCTTTTTTCGAGTATGATGAGGTTAATAACGAGTACAACCCTAGTGCTGATTTATATGTAGATGAGTCTAAGACTTATTACACGATAGCTTCTGATACTCCAACATCAGATCCACAAGCTGAGGGCTTCTACGAACTTGATGGAACTAAGTATGTTGCATCAACTGATACTACTGTTGATTCTGGAAAGACTTATTACAAGGCTTCGATTGCTACTGTTGTTCGTGGTGATAATCCTAAGACAATGGGTTTGTACGAGACAGATGGTACAGACTACTCTTTGACAAATGATGAGTATGTTGTTAGTGGAAAGAATTATTTTACTCGTGCTGAACAGTATGTAACTGGTGTTATTTATAAGTACAATACTGCTTCTACAAGTTGGGTTCCTCAGACTGCGGGAGATACTTATATTCCTATTACAAAGTCTCAGATCGACAGTTTGTTTGATTAAATTGTTGTGCGTACTCATGGGTACGCACTTTTTTGTATGATAATGAGGTGCGTACTTATGAGTAATAAAGAATTTTTAGATTACGAGGGTTTGGGTTATTTAGCTGAACATGTTAATTTACAAGATGGCAAAAAGATTGTAAAGAAGTTACGAACTGGCGAAACTACATTAACGATTACGGATTCAGTGATTACAACTGATTCTATTATTGACATTTATTCTGATTTATATGGTGCTTATGCTACTTCGGTAACACAGAGCAATGGTTCACTTAGTATTACTTTTCCAGCTCAAGATAGGGATTTAAATATAATTGTAATTGTAAGAGATGGTAGGGGAGGTGGCATTAACCCTACCGGAAATGCTGTTGAGGGTGATGTTTTACTTAACAAGACTTTCTCAAATGATGATGGTGTTGATAAGGTTGGAACAATGCCTAACAATGGTGCGGTATCTCCATCTGCATTATCTCCAAATGGTAGTTATACAATACCTGAAGGATATCACAATGGAAATGGAGTTGTGACTGCAAGTCCGAATACGGGTACATATTCTCCAACGACACGCAATGCGGCTCTTGACATGGGTATTGATAATCTTAACAGATATGTTGATACAACGGGAGTTCCTAATTCAAATACAGAAACTTACATTGCTTCGTCTCGTGGTGCGTCACTTGATATGGGTGCAACAAATTCGTATAGATATGTAAATACAAATGGAGTACCCAATAGTAACAGTAGTACATACACTTACCCAGCAAATGATACGGGCGGAACAAAAGACCTCGGTGAGACTAACACCTACCGCTATGTAAACGCTTCTAACGTTTATAATAAAGGGATTACAGATAGTGGCGTTTTGTACGAATTAAAGATAACACACGCAGTAAATAGTAACAAGATATATTTAACAATCATAGAACTTGTTAGTAATACAACTAAAGTAAATAATAAAGAATTTACTACCGGAACGGTAGGTGGAAATCCTTTATTTACACAATCGGTAGATGGAATTACTTTTAACGCAAAGATTGGGGATGGAACAAGTAATGTTTATGCTGGAACATATAATGTAACAGCTTCAAAAGGAACTTCAACTAAAACGAAAAGCATACCACAACACGGAGCTGGAAACTGGTCAAATAGTTATACGTTGATATTTGATTTTATGTTAAAAGGCTCAACGATTTATTAAATAAAATGATTTTTATAATGCCGACAATGTTGTAGGGAGGGAGCCATGTCAATAATTAATTATTTAGATTATGACGGTATTGAAGAGGTCGCTGATATTATAAATAGGCGAGATGGGAAAAGAATAAAACGAACATTACTAGCAGGACAAACTGAATTGGTGATTACTGATCCATGGATAGATGATTCTGCTGTTATTGATATATATCCGGAATTTTACGGAATTGATCCAATTAGTGTTATCCAAAATGGGTCAACACTGACGTTAACTTTTATGCAACAATTATTTGATTTAGATGTTACTGTCGTTATTCGTGATTTAACCCGTCGTGAGGGGGGTGAGGGTGATATGTATAAGGCTGATTATGATCCAAATGAGGATGTTTTAGATGCTGGCGGTATTCCAGAATATGTACAAGATGTGATGGACACACACGAGGCTTCTTATGATTCGGATTCTGCTGTTAAAAACGCTGGCGGTATAGCTGACTATGTGCATGATTATTTAATTACAGAGGAGCAGTGGACGCAGATTAATTCGATTCTAAGTTGAGGTACAATCAATGAAAACGATAATAAATTTTGCGAACAAAGTAAGAAGCTTGGTGGATGGCAGAATGTCGAATATCGCTAATGTCGAAGAGAGTCCGTCTACTCATGCTTATACAGTAGGTAAGCAGCTTATTTTCAATGGGTTACTTTGCAAGGCTACAAGTGCGATTGCGGTAGGTGATACTTTGGCAGTTGGCACTAATATAGCACTGTCTGACAATGTTGTAGAACAAATCTATTCGCTAAATCAAGGTTTGACGAATAGTATAAAGATTTCCGATGTTGCGAATGATTTAACAGTTACTACCGCTGGAAAAGTACTTGATGCAAGACAAGGGAAGATTTTAAACGAAAAAATTCAACATGTTAGAATTGATTTTAAGCAGAATATAATCGACCAATTAGGCAACACAACATATTACGAAAGTGCTGACGGACTTATTAAAAAATCTGTATATATTTTTTTACCAACAGAATATACACCTTCAAATGTTGAATGTATATGTACTCTAGCACAAACATCATCATGTTTCGGAATAACAACAGCGGCTATTTCTAGTGCAACAAGAATATATGTATATTATAACGCACTAATTCAAAACATCACTGCAAAAGCTTTAGCTACAAGCACAAACCCAGTGTATGAGTGTTACGTTGACTTCTTTATATTGATGAAATAATCATAAATTAGCTGATAGAAAAATTCGTGAATCATTAGTTCCAGCTTTTGTAGCAAGCTTATACGATGAGTTAAGTGTAAATGCATTGGTTGAATTTATACCTAAATTTATATTAGATACATCTACAATATCACCAAAGCCCACTATACCTATATCAGGATTTAAAAGTGTTGGTGAACCCGAACCAACTTGAGTCACAATCCAATCACCGGTTATTTGTTCAATTGTTGGGGTTTTTATCATAGGAACTGGCAAATACATAGGAAACCAAATATCTGAAGTACTATATGGCATACCTATAGTCACTTGTAGTCCGTTTCCGTTCGTTCCCTTTTTTCCAATAATTTGAAAATACCTCTGACACTTAGCTAACTCTTGTTGGTAATTCGGCGCACTATCCATAGAAAGCGTGGATATTGTACCGAGTTCGAGTTTGACAGAATGAATTGTAAGTGATTTGTTTGCTTTTATGTCAAAACAAGCTGCTTCATACCATCCAACGGTACCAGAAAAACTTGTTGGCATTGTAAATGTTACAGATGTAATATTCCTACCACTTGGAATATCTATACCACATAAACTTTCCCAGTCTCCGACTTTTTTAGAAACTCCAGCATATAAACGTCCACAATTACTTGCTGGCGCAGTTACATCTGCGCTCAAAGTTAATGTTTTTCCTTTTAATCTATCTAAGTCCTCTAAAGGAAGGTTTTCAATAAAATAAATAGAACGAGATTGAGGGTTTGTAATTGTAACACTCTTATCACTATTGCTTACAACTGTACAACTTTCTAGGCTTGAAAGCATATTCCATCTATCTAAAGAGTAACCACCGTTAAATGAATATGTTGACTGTCCTCTTTGATTAACAGTAAACCAAGGGTTATCCAAAAGATTAGGATTGCTAATAGCCTGAACATAAGGTGTCATTTCTCTATTTGTCATAGAGTATGGTACATATGTATCATCTTGGATAGAGGCTGGGCGGAGCATAGGCTTAAATACAAGATTATTCACAACACTTTGTGCTGTTATCCAAATTGCAACGCGCCAAAGCCCAGTATTTGTACTTAAAGGTATTGTTATTCCATTTCCTTCATCAGCAAATGACTCGTCTACATAATTTGTATATTGTAGTGAATACGTACTTCTTGAACCACCATCAGGACATCCGGACAAAATCATTCCCCTTGCGTCAATATCTAATGCAATTGTAAAGCCAGTATTAGCTGATGCGGTTCCATTTGCCGTGATACTACCATCATCATTTACAGTAAACGTCACACCATTCACCGTCTGATTTGTGGCATTATTTGGAAGTAGATTCTTCGCACCAAGCACATTATTCATATCAGCTAAACTATTCGTCAAACCTTGATTTTTAGCATAATTGCAAACAAACGTAAATAAAATGATAAAGTAAACTATTCGCATAACTTACATTTTGCGAAGAGTTTTATTTGTAACTATATTAAATACCGAACACTATTTTAGTGAGGTGATTTTTATGGCTTTTTACAAACTTGGCACTAGAGAAGGTGGTGTTAATCCTACTGGTAATGCAGTAGAAGCTAACGTCTTAAAAGATAAAACATTCTCCAATGCTAGTGGTATAAATAAAATAGGCACTATGCCAGACAATTCTACAACTACGTCTAATGGTACTGTTCCTGGCATAAATTCATCATATCCTAATATTCCTATTCGCCCTGGCTCTAATTTGCAAATGGGTGTCAATACTGATGGTGTTAAGCAACTTGCTATAGAACCACCACAAGGTTATTATCCCGGAGGTGGATCAAGTTACATTGGTGTTGATGCAGATGATTTAGGTGATGCTGTTGCAAGTGATGTTGCTTCCGGAAAAACGTTCACATCTGAAAATGGTATTGCAGTAGTTGGTACAAGGGAAAATTCTGGAACTTACACTGCAACGTCCCGCAATGCTGCGCTCGACATGGGTAATCCTAACACATACAGATATGTCAATACAAATGGAGTGCCCAATAGTAATAGTGGAACATATACTTTTGCATCAGGTGATACCGGCGGCACGAAAGATTTGGGTGAAACCAACACATACCGCTACGTAAACGCTACTAACGTCTACAATAAGGGTAAAAGTGACGGGGTTTTAAGTTCAAACTTTAAGTATGCATTGCTAACGCAAAATAATTCCGGAATTGTCAGTTATATAAATTTAGAAACCGGAGCTTACATCAAACAAAGTATTGCATATACTACTTCTGTTACAATAGATGGGCATGTATTATCACTTTCATATAGTAATGGTTACAATTTAAGTATTTCATCTGGAAGTATTTCAGGATATAGATTTACAGGACCAAACATAAGTTTTGCAGTTTTAAATAACTTTAAAAGTGGAAATATAGGGGCTGTAGCACAAGTTATTTTTAATTTTGACTAATAAAAAACAAGTATTAATTAATTATGATATACGAATATCTTTTATTTGTGTTCATTCCACAACGAAATAAAGCCATATCTTTCACCTCATCATTTTTCTATGAATAAGTTATACCCAGAAGTTGTATAGGCAGTGTTAGCAGACAAATCGGTTATATAACCACCACCACTTACAGTACTAGTTGGGTTGCTTGAACTTTGTTGATTATATGTTTGTTTATTAGATTTATATACTTTACATGCAAATGGCAATGTAACAGTGATAGTATTCGTACTAACAATTCGTGATACTACGATATTATCGTAAAGTGTAACAGAATACCCATAATGAGCATTAGGAGAAATACTGTTTATCATTACATAATTTCCAGAATGATATATTGCTTCGAAATTAATCCAACCACCACTAGCTGTTGAAATAATATTAATTAAAAGCCATCTTCCATTTAAAACCCCGTCACTTTTACCCTTATTGTAGACGTTAGTAGCGTTTACATAGCGGTATGTGTTCGGGAAACGAAAGGAGTAAAAGTTGAGAAAAGTTAAGTTAAATAATAAATTATATGAATTAGTAAACGAGCCTAACCGAAGTACATCTAATTTGCAATTTAATGTTGTCAAAGGTGAAAACACTTTTGAATCGATTATTGATAATGCTGATGGTAATGACATTATTGATGTATATGAGGATGATGAGAAGGTTGGAACTTATAAAGGATATTCCGAACTCTTTGTAGCAAGTTATGTCAAGGGGAATGATTCAATTTCGATTGAACTAATCAATAATGACATTATTCAACAGATTGAAGATATCAATACAAGCATTGATGAATTGGATGAAGATATTGAAGGAGTTAAGCAAGATGTTTCTAATATCACTCCAATAACATTAACTAAGACTGCTTACATTGATGATACAGAGATTGTATTTGAAGATGTGCCAGAGGGAACACTTTCTGTTTACACAATTGATTCTGAAGGAAAACCAATTGATTTTGAGATGAATCGTGAGAATAATGTGGTTACACTTTCATTTGAACCACTTGAACATGTAACAAATATTACATTGACTATTAGATGAGGAGGTTGCTATGAGTTTCTATATTGATACTATTGAGCAGATTGTTGGTACTGAGGGTGGATATTCCGAGTATGGTGGAAGAGAAAAAGTGGGCGATGAGCAGCTTGCGTATTCTAAATTCTATAAGAAGCTATCTGATGTAGCTGCTGATATTGGAAAGAATCATACTTATATGGATATTAAAATTACTAATTCTCTTGGTGGAATTATAAAGAAAGATTCTATTGGTGAGTATATTCATGAATGAAAAAAACGATTGAAAGTGTTTTGTATTTAGTGTATACTAATAGTTAGTTCCAACAAAATCTCACAAATTTTGTTTTAGACATTAAAGCTTCGAACGAATGTTCGGGGCTTTTTTGCATGGAGAAAATTATGCCAGTAAGAAAAGTAAAAGGTGGGTATAAATGGGGCAAAAGTGGCAAAGTGTATAAAACCAAGAAAGAGGCACTTACACAAGGAAGAGCAATAGAAATTAGTAAGAAGAAAAAGAAAAAATGAAGGCATCCCTTATGGGGTGTCTTTTTTAATTGTCATGGAAAAGACGTTAAAACCCTGAGAGAACAGTAAACACGATACGAAGTCAGAGAAGACTTCACAAAAAACACGATTGAGAAAGGAAAAAGAATATGAAGAACAATGAAATCCGATACTTGAAAACTATGTTACCTATGAATATTCAGTTTTTTGCAGAACCAGATGGAGGCGATACAGGAAATGGTGCTGAGGCATCACCTGATGGCGCAGAAGAGACTGTAATTGATGAGGGTGAACAAACTCCTACAAAAACTTATGAGGATGCTCTAGCGGAGATTGCGGCGGCTCAGGCAGAAGCTAAAAAGCTGAAAGCTGAAAGAGATGCGGCTCTTAAAAAGAGTGGTGACATTGCCAAACAGCTTAGAGCAAAGATGAGCGAGGCTGAATTACAGGCTGAGCAGAAAGCTCAAGAGGATGAGGAGAGACAAGCACACTTAAAGGAACTTGAAGCGTATAAAGCGGAGAATGAGGCTTTAAAGAGATACAGACTTCAAGGGATGGATGAGGATCTTGCCGGAAAAGCTGCTAAAGCTGAAATTGAGGGTGATATGGATGCTCTTGCTGATGTTCAGAGACAGTATACCCAAGCTTTGCTGAAGGAAAAAGAGGCTGAGTGGAAGAAATCTCGTCCGAGGGTAAACATGGGTGATGGTGAGGATTCAACTTCTATGACTAAGGATGAGATTATGGCAATTAAAGATCCTAAAGAGAGACAGATTGCAATTGCTAAGAATCTCAAACAGTTTGGATATTAATTCGGTTAATCGCAGGTGAGCGATAGAAAGGATGAGTCATGGCTGCTGAGAAAGGTTTAATTAAAAATGCCGATCTTGCGAAAGCGAGAGAGGTGGATTTCGTCTATCGTTTTCAGGATGGAATCAAAAAGCTTATTGAGGTTTTGGGAATTACAAAGAAGATTCCAAAAGTTGCAGGTACTAATTTAAAGGCTTATAAGGCAACAGGTACTTTGTTAGACGGTATCGTTGCTGAAGGCGACATTATTCCACTTTCCCACTATAAGACAGTTCCAGTAACTTTTGCTGAGATTACTCTTAAAAAGTGGAGAAAAGCTACTTCTGCTGAGGCTATTGTTGAAAAGGGTTACGATCAGGCTGTTCAGATGACAACTGATGAGATGCTTAAGGATGTTCAGAAGGGTATTAAGAAGGATTTCTTCTCTTTCCTTGGGACAGGTACAGGTCTTGCAGCAGGTACTACTTTCCAGGACACAATCGCTCAGATTTGGGGACAGCTTCAGCTTTTGTATGAAGATACAGAGATGGAAGCTGTTTATTTTATGAATCAGCTTGATGCTGCTTCTTATCTTGGTAGTGCTCCTATCACAATGCAGACTGCATTTGGTATGACATATATCGAAGATTTCCTTGGACTTGGAACTGTTATCTTTAATTCTTCTGTTCCAAAGGGTACTATTTACGGTACAGCTAAAGAGAACATTGTTCTTTACTATGTTCCTGTTAATGGTGCTGATCTTGACAATGCATTTGAATTTGTTGCTGATCCTCTTGGATATATTGGTATTCACGAACAGCCTAATTATGACAATGTAACAGCTAGTGATACTGTTATGTGTGGTATGGTTCTGTTTGCTGAGAGAATTGATGGTATTGTAAAAGGCTCTATTGGTGGTACTGTTACTGCAACTGTTACAACTGATGTTGATGCTATTACAATTCCGGTTGATGGTGTTGATACTGTTCATGCTAAGATTAATCCTCGTGGCACAGCTTATACTTGGGCTTCTTCTGATGCATCTGTTGCTACTGTTAAGAATGGTCTTAGCGATTCTGATGTTGTCATTACAGGTGTTGCAGCTGGTACAGCTAATGTTACATGCACTATCAATGGTAGTGTTGTTAAGACTATTGCTGTTACAATTTCTGCCGGCGCATAATTTTACGAGAGGGAAAGCGGATGAAATACAAGGTTGTAAGGTATTTCACCGATATGCAGGATAATAACTATGCCTACTCCGAGGGTGATTTTTACCCTCGTGAGGGGCTGGTGGTTTCTGAAGCACGTATTGGTGATTTACTTAGTGGAAATAATTTTCAAAAAATTGCTTTGATTAAGAAGGTTCTTGAATCTGAGGAAGATGTTGTTGAGGACAAGAATCCAGAGGTTACTCTTGAACTTGTAAAGAAAACTACAAACTACATTAGGCTTAAGGCTTTGGCTAGAAAGATAGGTGTTAATCCTGATGATTTTAAGGATGTTGTTTCTTTGAAGGAAGAGTTATATCGTGTTCTTGGTGAGTGAGGTTAGCTATGGCAATTGATGATATGCTTTCGGAGATTTTCTTTAATTTAAAAGCTGAATATGAAGCGGATGAGGCTCAGGCTCCGATGCTTAGTGATTCAATTCTTATGAATAAAGTCAAGGGAGCATATCGTGAGATTAGGTGTGCCAGAAGATATCCCGCTTCTTATGATGAGGAAAAGATTGCTAGTGATTTAATGAACTTCTACTCTAATATTGAGAATCTTGCTCGTTATGATTACAACAAAATCGGTGCTGAGGGCTTGTCTTCTTATAGGGGTGATGGTGTTTCTATGTCCTACGTTGATAGGAATAAGTTTTTCTATGGTGTTTATCCGATTTCAAGAAAATCATAGGGGGTGAATTATGAGGACTCCTAAGCACATTAAACAGGTTATGTATTATTCTTTGCTTATAGGGAAAGAACCTATCTATGAGGTGGATGACCAGGGGAGAATTGTTTATCAGATTATTGCGGGTGAACAGATTCCTATTGAGACGGGTGAGAAGAGAGATGTTTATTCTATTCCGGTTGTATTCTTTAATTCAATTTCAGGGCAGCTTACTGAGGATGAATTACAGGCTTTTGGTACTGAGGCTACGGCGAGCGCAAAGATTACGTATAAGAGGGAGGCTTACCCTTTTAGAGCTGGTACTTTGATTTGGAAACAGTCTAAGGTTAAATTTAATGCTGATGGCAGTGTGGATGAGACTTCGGCTGATTATAGAGTATCTGGGGTTATGAGGGAAGGACAATATTTCTGGAAGGCAATTTTGCAGGTGATAAGTCATGAAACTGGTGATGGGTCTTAATAGTAGGGATATCAAAAACTCTATTAGGGAACTTGAACTATATAGGGATTCATTAAAGAGCAAAAATACGATTTTTCTTGAAAAACTTCTTGATGAGGGTATTGAGGTTGCCAAAGAGAATGTTGGATATTATAGATACTTTATCAAGTTTTCCAAGAAGGTTGAGGATGGGGAAACTGCTGTTGGATTTCTTATTGGGGATAGTAAACCGGCTGTTGTAGTTTGGGATAAGAGAGGGAAAAAGGCTCAAGCTGTTGTAAATCCTTTACTTATGGCTGAATTTGGTAGTGGTCATTTGGCTGAGGTTTTATTTGATATTGCTGGTGTTGGTCAAGGTACTTTCCCTGGTCAAACTCATGCTTTCGATGATGTATGGCATTGGAAGGAGTGGAGGGATGACCATAAGGGGGAGTGGCATCATTCTAAAGGTTTTAGGCCTACTCATCCTATGTACCAGGCTGAAATGGATATGATTAAAGAGGTTGTTAATATTGCTAAAGAGGTTTATGGAGGTGAGAAATGATTTCTGAGGTGTGGTATTCCAAAATTGAATCTACGATTCTCACTACTCTTAAGTATAATTTGACTCAGAAGCTTCTTGCCCCATTTCCTAAACTTAACTGCACTACGTCTAGCCAGAATGAGTCTATTGAAAATATTAATGATTTTCCGACTTTGTACGTGCATATGTTGCCACCGCTTGAGGTTGGGAATGATTTATATAATGATTTTGTTAATGGTGTTAATTGCACTTTTGAATTACAGGTTTTTTCTGATAAATCGGAGACGGAGTGTAGGAATATCGTTGTTGAGGCTATTCAGGTTATGAAGAGGCTTCATTTCAATGTTTCGATGTTTCCTGATCCTCAGACTTCGGGGAAACGATATTTTGCACTGACTAGGGTTAATCGAATTATTGGCAGTGGGGATAAGGATATTGTGCCTTCGGAGTAAAGTTACGTTAATTTTGGTGGGATATCCCACCTTTTTTGTTGCTTATAAGTGACAGAAAGGAGTCAATATGGCTGTTCAAGAGGCGGGTCTTTCTACGCTTGGAATTAAGCTAGGCTATGGGGTTGAGACTGTTGCAGGCGAGAAACCAAGTTCTTTTTCTTGGCTAGAGAGATGTAATAATATTGGTGGTTTGGAGCTGTCAACAGAAACAATTGATGCTAGTGCGTTGGAAGATCTTGTATCAAGAAGTATTGCTGGTCGTCAGGATTCTGGTGGTACATGGAATGTAACATTTAACTATACTGCTGAGGTTTCTGCTCAGCTTAAAGCTATGGTTGCTGCATATAATACTGGTAAGGCATCTGGTCTTAAGACTTGGTTTGAGGTTTGGATTCCAAGTGCTTCTGATGCTTTCTTTATTGTTGCGCAGCCTCCTCAGAAGTTGCCTATGCCTGAATTTGGTCAGAATGCTCTTTTGACTATTCAGATTGGTTTGGCTATTGAGGAGTACAAGGGTGAACTTACAGCTATTGAGCCTGTGGGGTAATTAGCTCTGGTAACGGTGGCAATCAGAGCAGTAACCCTTCTCAGACCACTGGTTATTTAGATGCGTCTGAGTTAGGTTCGATGTCTGAATCTGAGATAATGAGTATAGCTTCTGCTAGAGGTTATACTATTACGGCGGTAAATAAGTCGGATATGATTGATGAGTTTATTGCTGAGCAGAAATTGAATTATATGTTTACACAGACTGAACTTAACCGTTTGACTATTAATGAGATAACTGATATTGCGAATGCAAGAGGTTATGTTATTACTCAGACTTTGAAAGCGGATATTATTCAGGAATTCCTAGACGAACAGAATAGTTAACAATGGAAGGGCGAGCTTCGGCTTGCCCCTTTCCCTTTTTTATAGAAAGGAGTTAACGATGACACTTTCAGAGTTTTTAACAGCACTTAATAATCCTAATATGCTTATTACAGTGCAGGACAGTGATAATAGCGAGCTTATTAAGTTGTATGCTGCTGGTCATGCTCAGCTTCTCACAACTTTGCTTGCTAGAGAGGTTGACAAGGTTACTATTGTTAATCCTCAGAATGCAACTGTTTTGCTCAAAGCAGCTTAAAAAATTAAATATCTTGTAGATTTTCTTGTAGATTCGTTGGGCTGCCTTCTTAGAGTTGGGTAGCCCTTTTTTTAAGGGAAAGGAATTTAGTTTATGAATAAGGTATTTTTAATTAACGGTAAAAAATATAATGCTGTTCCATTTAATTTCAATACTATTTGTGATCTTGAAGAGGCTGGTGTTTCTATTCAGGAGATGCAGAAAAAGCCTATGGCTATGCTTAGGGCTTATTTTGGTATTTGCGGTGGTTTGAGCAATGAGGATGCTGGTAGGGAAATTCAGAATCATGTTATTTCCGGTGGTAATTTTAATGAGTTATACAAGATTATGGGTGAGGAAATGAATGAATCTGATTTTTTTCAGGCTCTCAGCAAGAAAGCGGAAGAGGATGCTCCAAAGGGCAAAAAGACATTAGCTTAAATAAGTATGGCTCGCTGAGAGAGATGTATACTAAGGAACTTATCCCCCAGGCTATTGCTATGGGGGTTTCATATAATGATTTTTGGCATTTGACTATGCGTAGCTACAATGCAATATCTGAGGGTTACAAGCTTAAGAGGGAAATTGAGGATGAAAACAATTGGATCTTGGGCGGGTACATTTGTGATGCGGTAGGAATTGCTATTGGTAATGCGTTTAGGGGAAAAGGTCAAAAGGCTAGTGACTATTTCGAGATTATTGATAAGCCATTTTTACGTGAAAAGAAGCCTCTTACTGAGGATGAAATTCAGGCTCAGAGGCAACTTGTTCTTGAAAAACTTAGGACTATGAAGACTAATTTTGATTTAAGTCACGGAAAGTAATGGGAAAGGTGTTTTATGGCAAACGAGATTAAGGTTCAACAGAAACAGGGTATCAATACTTTTCTTCAATCGGATGCTGTTAAGCATAATATTATGTCTGTTGTTGGAGAGAAGGATAGTCAGAGGTTTATTAGTTCGGTTGTGAGTGCTGTTCAGAGTAATCCACAACTTGCAGATTGTTCTAATTCTAGTATTTTATCTGCGGCTTTGCTTGGTCATAGTTTAAAATTGCCACAATCTCCACAACTTCAGATGTTTTATCTTGTTCCTTTTAATAATACTAAGAAGGTTAAGGATGAGAATGGCAGGGAGAAGGAAATCAAGGTTAAAGAGGCTGTTTTTCAGTTGTCTTACCGTGGATATTTGCAGCTTGCTATGAGGTCGGGTCAATACAGAAAGATTAATGCTTGTGATATTCGTGAGGGTGAGCTTAAGAGTTTCAATCCTATTACTGAGGAATATGTTTTTGAGGCTATTACTGACTATGAAAAGAGAAAGTTGCTTCCGGTTGTGGGTTATTATGCTTATTTTGAAATGAATAATGGATATCGCAAGGAGTTGTATTGGTCTAAAGAGCAGATGGATGCTCATGCTAAGCGGTATTCTATGGCCTATAGGAAGGGTTGGAGTAGTTCTTTCTGGGCTAGTGATTTTGATGCCATGGCTCTTAAGACTATGTTAAGACAGCTTATTTCCAAATGGGGCATGATGTCTGTTGACATGGAGACTGCTTACCAGAATGATATGGCTATTGAGGATGAAAATGGTAATCCTGTTTATGTAGACAATGTTTCAGATGGTCCTGAAAAGGCTGTTGATGTATATGCTGATGTAGTTGCGGAGAGTGTTGCGGATGATAGTCACGAAGGATAATTATTTTGATGTTGAAACTAATTTGAATTTTGTGGATTGTTCGACGTATAAGAATTTTGAGGGTACTCCTGGAATTAAAGCTTGTGAATGTAAGGCTTTAGCGATTGCTAAAGGGGAATACAAGCGTCCTATGACTGATGCTCTTATGGTGGGTAGTTATGTGGATGCGTTTTTTGATGGAGCTTTGGGTGAATTTAAGGAGAAAAATCCTCAAATTTTTACTGCTAAAGGTGAATTGAAGGCTCAATATAGGCAAGCTGAGGTTATGATTCAGCGTTGTCTTAAAGATGAGTTGTTTATGAAGTACATGCGTGGTGATACGCAACAGATTTTTACGTCAGAGATAAATGGTGTTCCTGTTAGGGTTAAGCTTGATAGTTTTGACGGCAGGAGAATTACTGACTTAAAAACTTGTAAGAGTATTTCTGAGACTTATTATGCTAAGGATTTGGGGGAGCGGTTAGACTTTATTACTTATTATGGGTACATTGAACAGGCTTATTTTTACAAGAAGGTTATGCTCAATGTTACTGGTAAGGATTATCCGTTCTACATTTGTGCTGTTACTAAGGAGAAAGAGGATGGTGTTCCTCATCCTAGAATTGCGGTTATAAACATCCCGGATAAGGTTATCTGGGAAAAGGGCAAGGAGATTGAGATGAAGCTTCCAAAAGTTTGGAAACTTTTGAGGGGTGAGATTAGTCCTATTCCTTGTGGTACATGTTCATGGTGTGCGGATAATTTGGCTTTAAACAAGGTTTTAAGCTTGGACGAGTTGTTATTGGAGATTTAAAAGAGGTGCTAGTTTATCTAGCATCTCTTTTTTTGCGAGGTGAGAGAATATGGCTGAACTTGATTCTTTAAGTATTAAAATTGAGGCTTCGTCAAAGGATGCGGCGAGTGCTATTGATTCGCTCATCGAGAATTTAAAAAATCTGAACGAACAACTTGGGGTTGTAAAGGGAAATTCTTTCTCTAAATCTATGGAGAGTGTTGTATCTAGTGCTAACAAGATGCAGGAGTCTCTTAAGAAGGTTGGGAATGTTTCTTATGACAAAGCTATTTCCTCAATGAACACTTTGGCTAGATCTGTAGAAGATTCGACTTCTTCGATGTCTAAGAGCATTGAAGACGCTATTTCAAATGCTAAGGAATTTGGAAGTGTCATTAGGGGGATGGAAGCTGGGAAGTTAGAATTCAATGAGGAAGAATACAAGGAGGCTATTCAGGGATATTCTGAGGCTAAAGATGCTATTGATAAGTTTAAGAGTACGTTATTGACGGTTGGGGATATTGAAAATCCTATTGATGAAGTTGGTGAATCAGCTGAAGAATTACCGAAAGCTACAAGTGAATTAGAAAAATATCTTTCCAAAATCAGGGAATACAAGGATGTTATTCGTGGTATGGAGAGTGGTAAGGTTGAGTTTAATGAGGACATTTATACTGAGGCTATTAGGGGATATGATGAGGCTTCAAGTGCGTTAAAAGAACTAAAACAGTCGCTTTTGGATGTCGGGGATGCTTCTAGTAAAGCGGGGGTATCTTTGAAATCAGCTTTTCCTGAAGCTTCAAGTGATATTGAAAATATGCTTGGCAAATTAAGAGAATACAAGGCTGTTGTCAAGGATATGGAGGGTGGAAAGGTTGCTTTTGATAAGGCTCAGTATGATGAGGCTGTCGCAGGGGTAAAAACCTTAACTCAATCTATAAAAGATTATAAGAATAGTTTATCTGGATCTGATGAGGGAGCAGAGGGTGTCAAAAATGTTGGAGCTGCGGCTGAGAACGCGGCTATTAAAGTTGAGCAATTAGGGGATGCTCTTAAGGGACTTGGAAATATTAAACAAGTCATTGAGGGTGGTGAGATAAAGGAATTTGGTTTCTCAAGCGATGTGGTTGGAAATTTTGAAAAGATGCTTCCAGCTATTTCTGACTTTGGAAAACAACTTCCTACGATTATAGAGGCTAGCAAGCAACTTCCTATGATTGTTGATTCTACTGCTGAGGTTATTCCTACTAGAGCCATGAGCGATATCGAAAAGATGATTTCTAAGCTTAGGGAATACAAGACTGTTCTAAGGGAGATGGAAAGTGGGAAAGTTGCTTTTGATGTTGAACAGTATGACGAGGCTGTATCTGGGATTGATAGGCTTACTTCGGCTATTAAGGAATATAAAAATAATTTGGTTGATGCGGGCAAGGTGACGGAAAGTTTGCCGAAGGGGTTGGAAGAGGCTTCAGAAAAAAATGAGAAAGCTTTAAGTGGCGAATCTGGGACTAAATTTGTATTTAATTTACAATCTATTTCGAGCGAATTAGATAATGTATCGAGAGAATTTGATAAATTTGGAAATGCAGGAGTTAAAGCTTTTAAATTCCTAATATCTCCGTTCACTGCTACAGTTAATATCTTTAAAGGTAAACTTAAAGATATGGCTAATAGGATGACTGATTTCAGGAAAAATATAGATGATAATTTGAAGAAAATGTCTCAATTCTGGAATCGAGTTATGAAGACATTTACATTTATGCTTGTTAGAAAAGCTATTGATGCAGTGATAAAGAGTACTAGTGATGCTATTCAGTCAATGGCAAAATTTTCGAATGCAATGGGAACACAATTTAATAAGAGTATTTCATTGCTTGTAGCTGATTTCCAATACTTAGGAAGATCAATTGTTAGTGTTTTTGCTCCTTTAATAAATGCAGTTGTTCCGATTATTGACGCGATTGTAGATAGAATTGCAACGTTATTATCATATGTTGGAATGTTAATGGCGGCACTTACGGGCGCAACTTCTTTTACAAAGGCTAAAAAGAAGGTTGATAACTACGCTGCGTCTCTTGATAAGGCATCAAAATCCGCTAAAAATTTGACAATGGGAATTGATGAGTTAAATATTTTGTCAGAAAGTGGAGGCGGCGCTGGTGGTGGTGCCGGAGATTGGGCTGATGCGTGGGAAGAAGTCGAAATTCCTGATTGGGCTAAAGAACTTGCAGACAAAATAAAACTAACCGCTAAAGATATATTTGATCCATTAAAGAAAGCCTGGGATAAAGTTAAAGACTATATTCTTTCGGGTTGGAAATACATGGTTGATCAAATGAAAAAGTTATTAGGCGATGTTTGGCGGGATTTTATGAGGGTTTGGAAAACCCCTGAAACTTCTAGAATTTTTGAAAATCTTTTAAACATTGTAGGGGATATAGAACGAGTAATAGGAAATCTTGCTCAAAAGTTTAGAGAAGCTTGGAATTACAATCAAACTGGATATAAGATTTTAAGAAACATACGAGACATTATGGCAACACTTGTAGATCACGCAAGAAACGTCTCTTATTACATGATTGGATGGTCTAAAAATATTGATTTTAAACCGCTTCTTACATCGTTTGAACAGCTGACATTAGTTGCAGTTCGTGTAGCTGATTTTATTGGTGGTGTATTTGAGGATGTAATGATATTAGGTGTTCTCAAATTTATAAAGTTTATTATAGAAGAAGAACTTCCACTTTTAAATACGGAGCTAAAATCTATTGTTGATGAATTTAATTTCAATTCATTGCGAGAAAGTTTAAAACCTGTTTGGTCGGCTATCGAAGAAATGCTTGAAAATATAACGGTAGGAATAACAAAAGCAATAGGAAATCTTGGAAGAAGCCTGGCAAGGTTTACTCACACGTCAGAATTTAGAGAGTTTTTAAACAATCTTGTTAAAATGACAAAAATGATTACTGCTGAAAGAGTTGAGAAAGTTTTGACTGGACTTGGAGAGGCGATATTAGCGATTGGAAAAGCTTTAATTAAATTTGTAAACAGCAGAGCTTTTCAAGGATTTTTGGAAGCAATTGCCAAGTGGATAGACAATCATTCAACAAAAGATATAGCAAATGTATTCTTAGGACTAGCTAAAGCAATTTTAGCATTTAAGTTTACCGCTTTTACGGCATCTAAATTATCTGGATTTTTTAAATTCATTACTATTATTTCTGCATTAAAAAATCTTTCTGCAATTGCTAAGGGATTCAATGATGTTGCAAGCGCAACAGAGGCTGTTGGAGAGTCGGCATCACTTGTCAAAGGAACAACGGAAGCTGTTTCGGGATTCGGAACGATTGTTAATCTAGTAAAAGATAAGGCTATTGGGTTTAAGGATGTTCTTTTGGGTTTGCGAAATGTTGATTTAAAGGGAGCGTTTTCTGGGGCAAAAGAGGGAGTTAATGCTTTTTCGGCTAGCCTTAGTCCAGCTGTGGTTGCTATTGGTTCATTAGCAACAGGTTTTTTGGAGTTTAAAACTGTTTCGAGTACCATTGAGAAATCGAGGTTGGGTATTGATTCTCTGACTGAAACTATTATTAAACTTACTGCGGAAGTTGGTCTTGCATCGGCGGCATTTACGGCATTGTTAGGATTTCCTGCGGGAATAATTGCAGGTGGGGCGGTTGCGGCAGTAGGTGCAATAAAAGGTATTGTGGATGCAACTAATCAAGTAAATCTTGATGGAATATACTCATCAATAACAACTCAAGGGGAAACAACTCTAGGAGAAGTTAAAAAGTGGTATGACGAGGCTTCAAAGACAGTTGACGATAATATAACAAAGTGGAAAGATTCAGAGAGAAGATTAACTCAGGATAGAAGCGATTTGCAAGAGTACGGAAAGGATATTGAAGGCCTTGTTAGTGCAATAAATAATACTGGTGAGGCAACTTCCGGAATGGCTGATAAATTGCTTGGAAAATATGAGGAATTAGAGAAAGGAATTAACTCATATATTGATTCAAGTACTGATTCGATAGTTGCTAATATCTTAGCTCAAAAAGAGTATTTGACTGCGCAAGGTTATAATGTTGATGAGATGATTGTCAACATATATAAAACTGCTGACGAGGAGAAAAAAGCTGTTGGAGAAGCTATTAAAGGTGTTAGAGAAGCAGTACAAAAGTTAAAAGGACTAACGAAGGGGACTAAAGAATATAATGATCAAATGAAAAAAGTCTCTGAAGCAACAGCAAAGGCTTATCCTGAATTAAAAAAGTATTATGATCAGATTGATAACGTTGATACTTCTAAGGCGGTTGAAGAAATAAGCAAACTGGGTAGTAGTTTAGATTTAAGCCAATATCAGGACGATCCTGAAGCCGCGATAAATGCTATAAATTCCCATATTGATGAGGTTAAAACAACTTATCAAACAAAGATGGGAGAATTAAAAACTGAGGCTGAAGCGCTTAAAAAACAAATTGATTTGGCACCGGGGATTTCTGATGAGGCAAAGGAAGCAGCAAAACTATCAATAGATCATGCTTATGATGAAGCGGGACAACAATTGACATCAAAAACAAATGAAATACTTGGAACTTACGGGAATACCCTTAAAGGGCAGATGGAGTCGGTTGTTACTCAGGCTTCTCAGGATTGGGACAAAGGGCTTGTAAGTACTTTCCTACAACCATACAACAATAAGCAAGAATATATTTTATATCAGTTGCAGCAATATACTAAGAAAATGGTTGATGGAGGTGTAAAAGATAGTTTAATTAGTGCTTATTCTGCACTTCCTGGTGATACGCAAACAGATGTTGTTAATGCAATGTTTAATCTTGCAGCTAATCAGGAAAATGCATACAAGGATAATCTAGCTAAGGCTAGTTATGGAATGGCTGAATATAACACTAATGTTATGCAAACTGTTTTGAATGCGGTTAATAATCTTGATTTTTCAGGCCCAGCGGAAGTACAAGCCACAGGTCAATTTAATGCCTTAAAGATTGCAATGCAAGGACTTGATTTTAAATCACTTGGAGAACTTTGGAATAAATTGACTGGTAATGCAATGATTTCTGATAAAAAGATTGTCGAAGATGCTAATAGGCTTGTTGCAAAAGAAGGTTCAAATGCTTTTAGCGATGAGTATAAAACTTTCCTGACGGATAATAAAACGGTTATCAATGAAATGGGGAAAACTGCTGTACCTTACGGAAAAAGCTTTACGGAAGGTTTTAATAAAGGAATAAGTGATAATGCGAAAGATACTCAAAAACCTATTGAGGAATGGATGAAAAAAGCTGACGCATATATACACGGCAATCCTTTTGCCCCATTTGGGTCCCCAAATAAGAAGACGATGGAATACGGAAAGGATTTTGTTGTTGGATTCAATCTTGGGATTACCAATAATATGACTTCTAGTCAAACATCAATTCAAACATGGTTTCAAGCTATCAATACAGAAGCAAAAAGTGGGGTAGCAACTATTAAGAATACTTTTAAAACTTTATTATCTGAAGCGTTGACAATTTCTATTGATACTGATGAAGGAAGTTTTAAAACCGCGTTTGAAAACATTACTAAAGCAGTTACTGATGGAGTAACAACACTTGGAAAAAATCTTCAAGAAACTATTCTCCCAAATATGAAAGAAACCTATATTGCTCCATTCTTCACATTAGAACAATGGCAACCATTATTTGATACTTTCAAAGAAGAAGTTCTTGTTGTTGAGCAAGAAAGCCTTAACACATGGTTTACTGAGTCAATGACTACTTGGTGGGAAGAAAGCCTTATAACATGGTTTGCTGTTGAAAAATGGGATAAGGAAATAATTAAACCTCTTGAGGATTTGATTCACGAAAGGTTTACATTATTTGAAAAATGGTGGAATCTTTCAATGGCTACTTGGTGGGAGACAAAAGTTGTTCCGTGGTTTATCTATAAAAAATGGAATGACAAATTTATGGTTATTCATAAAGCTGCTGAGGATGTGTTTATTAAGGTGTTAAACACTATTAAACTTAAAATGTCAGAGTCAGAAAAAGCAGTTAGAGAAGCTTGCAAAAATATAAAAAGTGCACTTTCAGAAATCATATCTGCTATTTCAGAAGTAGAATCGAAACTATCATCCCTTGGAAGTACTTCTGGGAATATTAAGGTCAATATTCCAAAGTTTGCCACGGGTGGTTATCCAACAAGAGGGTCCTTATTTATAGCTAATGAGGCTGGTCCAGAGCTTGTAGGACGTATGAACGGTAGAACCGCAGTTTCTTCAAACGATGAAATTACAGGAATTAGAGATGCAATCGTTGATACGTCGAACATAGAAACGGAGCTTTTAAGTAGGCTTGTAATGATCGACCAGGCTATTCTTGATAAGGACGTTGTTATTATTGGAGACAGAGAACTTGCGAGAATTGTTGGAGAGGGTTCTTCTCAGATGGGAATGAACATTATCAGTTAATAAGAAGGTGGGTGTCTGTGAACATCCACCTTTTTTTAGAAAGGTGGTTTATATGGCTTTTCTTGAAGTTAATGGTGTTGAATTACCTTGCCCGTCGGTTGGACTTGAGATTATATTGAGTGATGCTGTTAACTCTGGACGTAATGCTAATGCTGAGGTTATCGGAGAAAAAGTCGGAAGAACTAATATAAAATATAATAATCTGCAATGGAATTGGCTGACACGAAACGAATGGTCGCTTATATGCAATCTTTTTTCTAATTTTTTTGTTGTTGCAAAAGTTTGGAATCCGGCAGAAAATAAATTTGTAAACTTGAAAATGTACCCAGGTGATAGATCTGCTCAGGTATATTGGCTGGAAGATGATAAGGTTACTCCTAAAAATTTTACTCAGTGTAAGGTTAACATTATTGATTGTGGACTTCTTAAGTGAGGTGAAAAATGCAAACAACAAGCGCAGCATATAGAGCCGAACAAAAAGGTGTTTTACGTAATGAAAATTACGTGTATGTATATTTAGGGGTATTTTCTCGTGAAGCACAAGCAAATGCGCTTGCAGAAGGAACTTATACAGTTTTTTCAAGCCCACAGGAAATTTTTGGAAAAACGAAATTTGAAGCGTATTACGCTACTAATGAGGAAAATTTTGCTAGAGTAGATGGTTCTCAGTATTTCATGCCATATGATAGTGGGGCTTTTGCACTTTATCAAGGGGCAGTCACTGAAAAACCTGTTGATGATATTGTTATTTCTTTTGGGGAATACAAGCAACTTAGAATTAAGGGATTAACAATTGACTTTGGAGAGTATTATCCGACGTCTTTTATGGTTTCAAATGGGTGGGCTGAATACACTTATATTTATGAAAATGATAAGCCGGGAATTTGGACTACGGATGACGAATTTTTGGAAAGTCAATGGATCTGGATTGTTCCATTTAGTATGGTGGGTGGTAAACAGAGACTAAGAGTTCTTAATATTAGTTTTGGACGTGGATTTATGTTTGATAATAAGACTTTGATTTCTACGTCTTGGAAGTCTCAGGTTGCACATTTATCAGATTCTCTTCCTTCGAAAAGTTTTTCGTTCACAATTGATAATCTTGACCGAAAATTTTCGGCAGATAATCCTCATTCATATGTTGCTTTTCTTCAGGAACAGCAGGAAGTTGAATTTGAATATGGCCGTATGTTAGATGATGGAACTATATTCAGAATGCCAGGTGGAAGAATGAGCTTGAAATCGTGGTCTAGCAACGATATGCAGGCAAAGTTTACGGCTGTTGGCAAAATGGATTATGTTACGTCAACATATAACAAAGGGAAGTATTATCCTAATGGTATCAGCTTATATGATTTGGCACAAGAAATATGTGTTGACGCTGGGTTTACAAGTTTTACAATTGATCATTATTTGAAAAAAATATTTACGTGCAATCCGTTACCGGTTGAAAAGCATAAAGCTTTATTGCAGCTTATAGCGAATGCATCAAGATCAATTTTGAGAGAGACTAGAGAAGGTGTTATTGATATTTCAACGTCTTTTATGCCTTCTGTTGTTAGTATTTCTGATAATGGACATACAATTGAAAGTGACAGTTCACATATTTTGGAATCGAATCCCCCAACGATAGAGTATGCGACTACTGAGTATTGCTTTACCTATGTAGATGGTCATCAATATTTTAATACTACAGATGATTCTAAAAGGTTGCACACTGGATATGTTAGTAAGGCTGTCTCTGATAAAGATGGATATTTTTGGGAATACGATCAAAACCATGTTAGGTTTCTTACCAAAGATGATTTGGAAATTAAACCAATTGTTCTCAAATACAATAACAGAGAAACTACAGAAGGAATGTTTGTTAGTGGTGAATATGAAGTTACTCTTAACGAGGACGGTGTTTACTATCCATTTTTGAAAATAGAATGGGAAGCAAACTGGACTTTCTACAACATGATTGTTTATTTCTCTGACGTTGCGCCTTACAAATTTGAAGTATATACATATCGTGACAAAAATCTAGTTGAAAAATTTACGATTGAAAATCCTCAATCTACGAGAGTTTTTATTGAAAGAGAATTCAACAAAATAGATACAGTTAAATTTGTATTTAGAGAAGCAACTGCTGGAAGAAGGGTGCATATTCGTCGAGTTAAAGTTGGCGATATTACTGATTATGTTATTGATTATAGAGATATGGCTTCTTCACCTGTTGCGTCAAGGACTGATTTCGTCAAAAATATTAATGTACAGTATTATGAATATGCATATGGCACAGAAGAGAAGGTTATAAGTACGATTTCGAATGTAAAAGAAACTAATGTTGCTGAATATAAGACTCCATATCATAATTTCTCATTGGCTTATAAAGAACTTACTGATGATGATACTGTATTTACTAAGGCTTCTAAGAAATTTGTTAAGGAACTTCCGGCTATTGATAAAGCCAAGACGTCAACGAGATATTTTGTAGAAGATGGAACAAAATATAAAGTTTACATGGTTAAGACTGAGGATAAGCTTAATTCGTGGGAACTTTTAGAAACGGTATCTCAAGTTATAGTTGATGAATTACCGATGAATACTGTAGATCATGTTCTTTATCTTCTTAGAACTGACACTTTGCTTATTTATCATTGTTACATCAGAGACATTACTACAGAGAATCATCCGCTTGTTTCTCTTGGATATGATGTAAGAGGAAATTTAAAAATTGTTGATAGTAGTGCATATTTTGTAAAGTTTACAACAGACGTTTTAAGTCCAATTGAAGTTTCGGGCATTCAATTTATTGTAACGGAGCGTTCGTGCTCTAAGAAACTTAATGAGCTAGGTGTTGATAAGACCGCTAAGAATGTTCTTATTGATACAGAGGAATGGGCTGAAAAAGAAGTTGATTGGTTAGAAGAGTATTACAGTAATGATGTTGAGTATAAAATTACTTATCGTGGGGAACCTTCTATTGATCCAGATGACCAAATTTACATCGAAAATAAGTTTGTATCAAAGAACTTAGTAAGAGTAACTGAGACTCAGATTAATACTACTACAGGGATGAGCATGTCTTGTACACTTAATGGTCGCAGAATTTCTTATGAAGAAGAGGTGGAAGAAGAATGAGTTGGGAAACTCCTAAAACGAATTGGGCTATTCATTTGGATAGTGCTGGTAATTACGAGGGCGATTTTTTTAACGCTTATGATTATAACCGTATAAAGAACAACCTTTTATATATTAGAGATTTAGCTATTCAAATATATGGGGTTGTTCCCGAAATAGTAGTTGGACCAAATAAATATGAAATAGATGTGTGGGAGCCTAATTGGGAGAACGACAACTATTTTGCATGGGAATTTAATGCAATTGAGGACGGAATTGAAACTCTTGGTGAATTAATGGACTTTGTTGATATTGGTGACAAGAAAACTTTTTATGACAATGGAAAGTTTATTGATTATGTTGAGTTAAACCGATTAGAAAGTGCATTGCTGAAGATGTATAATGTTCTTAGTAGTGCAATTTCTCATAAATCAAGGTTAGCTTTCAGGCTTGGAGCAGGAAAATTCAAGATCTGAGAAAGGATTATTTATGGATGCGTTAAGAACAAATTTTAAAGATGATATCTTTGAGGGTTCAAGAAAATTCCGACCTGTATCTCATGCGGATGGAACTGCTTCATTTATTGATATGACAGATTATTTACAGGTGGGTGATGTGTATGGAGCTGCCGAGGTCAATGCACAAAATGCGGCAATAAATCACAAAGGTTTAGTTATAAGTGCTACTAATATTCCTGTTGCGAATAGAATTAATAATAATTTATATTTTTTCTATTCAACTGATTGAAAGGAGCTTTTATGATAACTGTTGTTTTTGCCAATGGAACTACAGCAAACTTTACGGATGATTCAACTCCGGAAGAACTTATTACGGTGGTTCAGAGTTTTGCAAGTGTCGATCCTCTTAGGGTTCAATTCAACGAGGAAAACATGGTTGGTATGACAATTGATGAAACTATTTATGCTAATCTTCTTCCGGTTGCAACTGAGGCACGAGCTAATGTTGGAGAGAATGTCGAAGTACATTTTATTAACAGATTTAAGACAAATGAAGAAATTATGCAGGAGCAAATAACCGAATTACAGCAAGCAGTTGCTGAGATTGGGGGCTAAATATGGGAAGTATTTATGCTAGTCTTATTTACAAACAGTCGGTATTGGGTATTCAGACTGGATATGGTTCTTTAAAAGATGTTCCTGACAAACATAAATCTGCTACAAGAGTTGCTTACAAAAAAATTTATGGTGTTGACGTTCCAGAGGATTAAGTTTTAATATTAACTATACATATCATTTTAGGCGGATTCCAGGGATGGGATTCGCCTTCTCTCTTTAGTAGGGGGGTTTTATGCAGAATGTTATGAGTTTTATGCAAATGTTTTTAACGTTTGGTAATTTGTGCATTATGCTATATGCTTTCAAGGCTTTTTTATTTAAACCTCACAATAGCCTTGAACAAAGAGTTATAACTGTGGAGGTTGAATTAAAAGAGATTAAAGAATCATTGAAACATGGAAATGATAAATTTCGCAAGCAGGTGAATACAAACGAGGTGCTTATCCGGTCTACACTTGCATTAATTGAATTTGAAATGCAATATTGTCTTATAGAACACAAAGATATGTCAGCAGGATTGGCGAAGGCTAAAGCTGATTTAAATGAATATTTATCAAAAAACAATAATTAATTTTCGATGATTTATTGATGAAATAATGTTATAATATGTGTAGTGGTTTGCAATCCGTATATTGGAATCTCCTCCTGAAAAAGCCTTGCGTTTGGGACAGCGCAAGGCTTTTTTCTAAGAAAGGAATATTTATGGCTAGAAAATCTATTAAAGAGAAAGAAAGTTCTTTATATAAATATGTGGTTTTTACTCTGACCTCATTGTGCTTATTTACAATTGCAATCCTTGTTATTTTTGTCGTAACTGGGGGATCTGAACCAAGTGCATTAATAGCTTGTTTTTTTGGTACATTTGGCGGTGAACTTTTTATGTGTGCTATGATTAAACGTTTGAAGCTTAAGACGGAGAAGGGAGATAAAGATGAATGATATCCTATTTACTGTGACTCAATGTGTTGTTCTTGTTCTATCGGTCATTGTGAGCCGCTATTTGATTCCACTTGCCAAAACTAAACTTATGCAAAACCAGCACGAAGAAATTAACAATATTGTTATTGAGGGTGTTAGGGGTGTTGAGCAGGTAATAGGTGGCGGAAAAGGGAAAGAGAAGAAAGAAAAAGTTATCGAATATGTTCTCGGTTACGCGCACAACAGAGGCATTAATATCACTTCTGAACAGATTGACCTTCTCATAGAGTCTGCTGTATTTGCTATGAACGGAGGTAAGAAAAAGTGATATACGGGATAGATGTGTCTCATTACCAGGGCGAAATTGACTGGAAGAAGGTTGCTTCTTCAGGAAAAAAGTTTGCAATTTTAAAATGCATGTATGAAAACTCTCACAAGGTTGATGAATATTTTGAAAAGAACTATGAGGGATGTATAAAAAACGGACTAGGAGTTGGAATTTATATTTATCATGCTAGAAAATCTATTGAAAAGCCGAATGTTGAAGCTGAGGATATTCTTAAAATTCTAAAAAATAGAACTTTAAACTATGGCATTTGGCATGATTTAGAGGACAAAAATATTAGATCTAAAGGGAAGTCATATTTTACTAATTTTTTGAAGCTTCAAGATGAATATTTTAGTAAGTATCAAACAGGAATTTATTGTAATGTGGATTGGTATAAGAATGTTTTAGACTCAAAAGAACTATCAAAGAAATATAAATTTTGGATTGCGAGATACCCTTCACAAGACAAAGGAATTGTAGTAGAATCTCTTAGTCCTAAATCTTATAGTCAGGGTTGGCAATACTCAAGCAAAGGTAAGGTTCCAGGAATAAATGGAAATGTTGATTTGGACATAGACTTTGGAACTCTTGCTGTGACTGCGAGTGATGCCGCAGGATCAACTTTAGGAAAAGATATAAGGATTGTTACAGCTAGCCATTTAAATGCGCGTGTAGATCCTTCTACAGGGGCTGTGTTGCATGTACTTGATAAGGGTGATAAAGTTAATGTTGTGGAGACTAAGGGAAATTGGTGCAAGATTGAAGCATGGGTTTCTTCGGCGTTTTTGAAGTGAAAAGTTTTAAAGGTGGTTTTATGAGTGATTTAAAAGAAAAATTGGGGATTGAAAAAGACAGACCTATTCCGGCAGATTTTAATATTCCTTATTATATTCATCAAGATGATTTAAATAAGCTTGATATGAGTCATAAAAGAATTGAAAAGTGGATTGTTTTTGTTTGCATTATTATTTTCATTGCGTTTGTTGGAACTAATGCTGCATGGATTTGGTATGAGCATCAATATCAGGATGTTATGACCGAAACTTATTCTGCAACTTCTGATGATGGTGGAAATGCCATTGCAAATTGTGAAGGGAGTGTGGTTATAGGTGACCAGGGCGGTTTACACGAGAACAAGAAGACGAGTAAGACGAATCCCTAAAGGATATGTAAGATGTAACGTTTGTAAAGGCAAGGGATATCATCCTGCTCCTAAGAGAAAGAAGTGAGGTTAATATGGCTACTTACTATGGTATTCAAGAAGATTCGGATGGAAATGTTTTGCTTCCTGTTCCTAACGGAATATGTGGTATAGAAAGAGGGGCATCCGCTACTCAATCATACGTTAAAGGAAATCTTGTTTATGTTGGGAATCGTTTATGCCAAGTTAATTCCGCTATAACTGTAGGAGACGCTTTGACGATAGGTGGGAATGTATCGTACACATCAATGGCTAATCAGGTTCACAATATTAAGGTTTTTGTTAATAATAATGGGGAATTGGTCTTTACAGATCATACAGGTGCCGATACAGTACTAAATTTTAGCCAAATTTATGATTTGGGTACAGGCACAAGTTTTAATGTATCATCAGTTAGTGGGTATAGAAATTTTACTGTTGATAATTTTATGATTGCACCATTATCATCAGGAGATTCAACTTCTATCGGTAATCAAAATCCTGGTCAAGGGTGGTATTTTGGAGGATATACTGCTTCACGCAGTTATAACCAGTCTACAGGAATTTTTACAACTACATTAAAAGCAACTTTATCTGCAAATTCCATGTCCTCGGAATCCTCCAATAAAGCAGTTCACGCTTATCTTATAACAAAAACTTCTGGCATCAGGCCATTGCCTAATCCTTAAGGGAAAATCTATGAAACATACCGTTGATGGAATGTCTAAATCAGAACTTTGTGAGATTATAGATAGCATTATAGGATTCAAAGCGGAAAGAAATCGTAATATACTCAAAAGACGGTTATGTGATGGTTTGACTTTTGAAGAATTGAGTGAAGAGTTTGACATATCTGTTAATCAAGTTAAAAGAATTGTGTATAATGGAATAGCAGAGATACTTAAAAAGGCTTCAGGATTTACCTGAAGCCTTTTTTTTGGTTAATAATGTTCTTTACGTCATAAAGTCCTTGGCTTTAGTCATTGGGAGAAGTCAGTAAATGATACTATTTTGATACTTTTTTGGTATTTTCTCATAAAGAAATAACTCATAGAATTATATTATGAGGTGAGAGTATGCCATATAAGTATTATAATCCGAATCCAAGACACAATAATTCAGTCGGAGATTGTACAATAAGAGCAGTTTCAAAAGCATTAAATATTCCGTGGGAAACTGCCTATATTGATTTAGTTATGCAGGGATATGAGATTGGTGATATGCCCTCATCTAATGTTGTGTTAAATTCTTATCTTAGGTCGAAGTGGTTTAGACGAAATGTTGTATCTAATCTTTGTCCTGATTGCTATACTTTTAGTGATTTTGCAAGAGAACATCCAAAAGGTACTTATATTGTTTGTACTGGAACTCATGTTGCATGTATAAAAGATGGAATACTATATGACAGCTGGGACAGTTCAGACGAGGTTGTGATTTTCTATTATGAGAGAGAGGATTATTGATGAGTTATCCTATGTATTATCCAAATTATCAGCAGCAATATCAGCAGCCGATGATGCCGCAACAATATCAACAGCCGGTAGTTCAACAGATGCCTCAGCAGCAACAACAGATTTTGGCTTGGGTACAATCTGAAGAGGAAGGAATGAACTTTCCTTTGTCAACTAATCAAAGTATTTTTCTCATGAATCAAAATGAACCTTATCTTTATATGAAATCTGTAGATCAGCTTGGCAAGAGTACTTTTATTAAAAAAAGACTAGTTGATGAGAGTGATAATAATAATAAAAACCAGATTGACTTATCTGCCTATATCAAACGTGAAGAGATAGAAAATATTATTACAGATAGAATTCAAAAAGAAGTTGACAAACGTGTATCTCAGCTTTCTTTTAAACCCACGAAAAAGAAAGTCATTTTAGAGGATGATGAGGACTAAGAATGAATCCATTTTTTAACATACCTAATATGGGAATGCCTGTTAATCCTATGCAAAATATGATGAATGTGCTTAATCAGGTCAGGCAGATTAAGCAGAATCCACAGCAGCTTGCTTGTCTTTTGAAACAACGTGGAATGATAAACGATAATCAGGTTGAAGAAATTCAAAAGATGGGGAATAATTACGAGCAAATTGGACATTATCTGATGAATAATGGAAGCATTCCTCCTAACATTCAACAATATCAGGGACAAGTCCAACAAATGCAAAATATGATTAACAATTAAATAAGCGCATCTAATTGTGGTGGACAATTAAACGCGCTCATTTACGGATATGCTTACACATATACCCTAGACAAGTTTATTGTAAGCTTTTCGTAAATGTTTATCAATGGTTTTATGCGCATAAATATATAACGAAAGGAGCTTACTATGACAGAAAATAGTAATATGGTCATGCCGGTAGCACCAGCTTATAATGGTGGTGGATTCGGTGGCGGTTTTGGTTATGGCGGTGATTTTTGGCTTATCCTTATTCTGCTGTTTGCCTTTGGTGGTTGGGGCAATGGCTTTGGCGGATGGGGTGGCAATAATGCCGCTGCTGATGGAGCTATCCTTTATCCTTGGATGAATCAGAGCAATCAGATTCATGATGGCTTCCGTGATCAGATGATTAATACTTCTGTAAATGGAATCCAGAACGCTGTTACAAGCGGTTTTGGTGATGTTCAGCTTGGCATTGCAGGTATCAATCAGAACATTTGTCAGTCAACAGCAGGAGTAACACAGGCTGTTTCTAATGGTTTTTCACAGGCTGAGATTGCTAATAACACAAGACAGATAGCAAATATGCAGCAAGCTTTTGCTAATCAGACAGCAATGAATCAGGGCTTTAACGGTGTTCAGAGTCAGCTTGCTCAGTGTTGTTGTGATAATCGTTTGGCTACATCTCAGCTTTCAAACACTGTGCAGAATGAAGGCAATGCTACACGTTTTGCTGATGCAAATAATACAAGAGATCTTATTGAGAATCAGAATAGAAATAGTCAGGCTATTCTTGATAAGCTTTGCGCCCTTGAACTTGACGGGGTTAAAAATCAGCTGGCTCAGGCTGAGAGAGATAATATTTCTCTTCAGAATCAACTTAATATGGCTGCTCTTAGAGAGTCTCAGACTGCTCAGAATGCATTTATTCAGCAGGGATTCACAAACGAAATCGATCAACTCTATAGCAGACTATCCAGTTGCCCTATCCCAAGTACTCCGGTATTTGGAAGAACTCCTATCTTTACATGTAACAATGGTGGATGTGGTTGCGGTATGTAAGGAGGAATTAAAATGGCAGAATATATCGAGGTCCCGGTTCAGAATGTTGCTTTAAATAATCCAATCGTATTTTCCTCTTCGCCTATTCCATGCAACAAAGGATATGTGTTACATGAGGATGGCACAGGAAATTTTATTCTGCGAGGAGTAACAAACAATTGCTTTGCCAGATATCAAATTGTTTACAGTGGAAATGTGGATATTCCGGAGGGCGGTGCAGTGACAGCTGTAGGGCTTGCCATAAGTGTTAATGGGGAAGAAAGACCGTCAAGTTTGGCAATTTACACTCCACAGGCTGTTGAGGAACAAGGAAATTTAACCTGTACTGCCATTGTAACGGTTCCGCGCGGATGCTGTTTCAATGTTTCAGTGAGATATGTGGATGCAACTGTTAATGATCCAGCTGTTACTCCTACACCTACAATCGAAGTTGCTAATAGTAATTTAACTATTACCAGGATAGCGTGAAAGGAGCATGTATGAAAGTTTTTGATCAGATAGAAGACATGCTTTGTGATGAGCTTGAACAGATTGCTAAGAAAAAGGAATTAACTTCTAGCAGCTTGGATGTAATTGATAAGGCTGTTGATGTCATTAAAGATATAAGAACTGTTCATGCAATGGAGCAGGAATACCCTGAAGGATATTCTAACAATGGATATTCAACTGGGTACTTCCAGAGATATCCTTACTACATGTATGATGAGATGCCACAGGGCAATTCTTATGCAAGAGGTCGCAATGCTGAGAGAGATGCAAGAGGCCGATACAGTAGTGAGGGATATTCGAGAGATTCGATGTCTGAGGAACTTAGGCAGATGATGAATCGTGCATCAAATGATAAAGAGAGGGATGCAATCAGAAAAGCACTTGATAGCATGTCAATGTAAGAGGAAGGCAGTAGTTTCCTATATGGAGCTACTGTCTTTTTTGATGCAAATATTTTTGCTGCGAAAATGCAGCGAGGGAACAATATTTTTGCTGCGAAAACGCAGCGAGGGAAAGGAAAATTATGAAGAATATAGATAAGATAAAAGGAATGGATGTTGATGAATTAGTTGAATTTATGTGGCAGTGGTACGGAGATGATGATTCTATGTGGTTTTACTATCCGGAAAAATTTGGAAAAGGAAAAAGGAAATTTAATTCTGAAGATGAGATAAAAGAATGGTTAGAAAAAGACACTGAATAATCAGTGCCTTTTTCGCATAACCAAAACACTAAAACAGGAAAGCACAAAAATTAAAAAAGTAAAGGGAAAACACCAAGCAATCGTTAATGTAATACAAACGAAGTCAACAACTTGTACTTATGCAATGAATGTATTACAATCTATACATGGAGGTGCAAAATATGAGTACATTAATAACAGCAAGAATAAATGAAAATGATAAGAAGGACTTTGATAGTTTTTGTGAGAATGTTGGATTAACAACATCAACAGCTATCAATATGTTTATTAAGGCGGTTCTTAGAGAATACAAAATTCCTTTTGATATTTATGATGATACGTTTTATTGTAAAAATAATCAGGAATCAATCAAGGGTTCACAAGAACTGGAACCTGATTTTGTAGAGGTGGATGATTAACAAAAAAGCTGGTCCATTCAATACGAACGAATCAGCTTTTTTGATCACAAAGCTATAATTTTTTATAGGAGATATATGCTATTATCATATTCCAGAAACAAAATGTCAATATACAGTAAACATTTATGCGTAAATATGTTATAATAAAGACACCCCAAATAACTTTCTACCCATGCCACTTAGAACTCCCATCCTTCTCTAAGTGGCATATCTTATACTATATCAGAATATCCTAGAAGCATCTGGTCTTCTTCATAGGAACTTACACCTAAATATCTTTGAGTAATAGCAGGACTGCTATGTTGATAAAAATTCATTACTTTAATAATGTTGTAGCCACTTGCTTCATAGAGATTCATTCCACAATATTTCCTAAATGAGTGAGTAGATATGTTTTCATATTCCAAAAAATCACATACCTTTTTTAGATATTTTTGAACTGATCGTTCTGTCATAGGGAATATGAGATCATTTTTCTTTATTTCATTTTCCTTGATGTATAAGTTCAAATGCTTATAGAACTCGTGACTGATGCTCTTGTAGCGTTTCTTTTTTGTTTTCTGCTCAATTATACTAATCTTATAAATACCACCCGCAAAAACGAAGCTAGAGGGTTTTAAAGCTAATACATCCTCAATACGGATTCCTAAATTTGCTTCGGCTATAAGAACTTCTGATATTCTGATGTTTGGTTTGAAATAGTATGAGCCTGTTCTCATTGCTTCGATAATTGTTTTATATTGGTGTCTGGTTAACGGTACTGTTGCGTATGCTCCCATGTGAATCCTTTCAATGTAAATAATCCTTATATTTTTCTATGAATTTCTTTATAGAACTTATTGTTCCGTATCTGTATTCTATTAATTTCCTTTTTGGACTGTTTAAAACATCAATAGCAGAGAATTCTTTATTTGTCATTTCATTTATACAATTAATCATTCCTGAATATCTTATTTCCGAAGAATTGATAAAATGGTATTGCCTTTTTATTTCCTTCAGATGATTAGTTATTCTGAATTCGTTATGCTGATTTACATCTATTTGACTAGCTAAAAGTGCTTTAACAATATGAGTATCATCAGGATGATAACTTATATCATTTGATTTATGTGTATGATAAGTGTTAACTGATATGTTTGCCAGGTCTACTAGCTTAGGTGAAAACGAAAGTTTTCTTCCTGATGTCAATCTTAACGAATCATTTAAGATGTCTTCTTTTGTTAAGGCTGCTATTTCTTTTACTTTTAAGCCTTCAAAAAGCGCTAATACTATAAAAGCATCAGCAGGTGTTAACTTTTCAATTGTGTTGCATAATTCTTTATATGTAATCATATTACTCCCTTATTTGTAGTTGTATATCACATTCGTTATCGACAATTTCGAGAATATTTTTCCATTCTCCGGATGCAAGAAGCTCATTATGAAGATCATTTGCTTTTTCGAGTAATGATCCTATACGGCTATCGTTCCATTTGTATTTTCTTTTCATTGTCAACGCAAAAAGAGACATCATTTTAAGCCAGTTGTCTTCAAGTCCTTCTTCAACTTGTGTTTGGCAATCGTCAATACGAGAGTCAAGTTGCTGCTGGTATTTAATTCTCATTTGTTCTGATTCTTCAGCTTGTCTTTTTTCGAAGGCTTGATTTCTGTTTTGAACTTTCCCAAGTGCCTTAATGATTCTTCGGCGGTCACTTCGATTTTTTCCATTTGCATTTACCTGGGCTGCAATGTAGTTTGATACATCATTTGATTCAGCTTCAAGTTTTGATAGGTCGATACTAAGATATTTATTCACGATAGCCCTCCCGTTTTTGCGTACAATGCGCTTTAATTAAAGTTATGTATAAATGTTAGCAGATGACTTTTTTGCTTGTTACGTGAGGAAATAGACAGGGTTTTGCCCCGCACTCAATACCTGAAGGGGCATTTCAGTTCATGAGTGCATAACCCTATATCCATTATACGATAATCTTATTGAAAAACTCTTTTAAAATATCGAAGTAGCCTTTCTTTTTTGACATTTTATGAATCAATGGCACACCTGATTCATTGTTTGGCACTTGAGATTTTAGCGAAGGTTTGCATGATTCCTTTGTTGGTACTTCAATGCGGAGTGCTTCAGCTAAAATTCTCTTTTCTGTTTCGTTCATATAGGCCGATTGAATTCTCAATGGTTCAAAGGATCCATTTCCCAGGAATAGCATGTCACCTTTTCCATAAAGTTTTTCAGCTCCATTACGGTCCATTATGATTCTCGACTCTAGCGAAGTAGTGGTCTTCAATGCGATTCGAGTCGGGATATTTGCTTTGATTAGTCCGGTTACGATGTCTTTACGTGGGGACTGGGTTCCGATTATGAGATGGATTCCACAAGCACGAGCCTTTTGAGCGATTCTCACTATAGGCTTCTCAATGTCTTTGAATTGAAGCATGAGATCTGCAAGCTCATCAATTATAACAACTATAGGATTCATTTCTCCTGGATATGAATAGATGTCTTTAGCTCCAGCACTTTGAAGTAATCTATATCTTTTTTGCATTTCTTCCACAAGATTATTCATTGTGATATACATTTTTGATACGGATGTAATTACTTCCGTATTGATGCAATTGTTATACATTGAAAACTCATTACCTTTTGGATCAAGTATAATAAGTTTAGCTCCAGTCTGAGGAAAACTATAGGCTATACTTGCAGCGAAGCAGTGCAGCAACTCAGATTTTCCGCTTCCGGTAGTACCACCTATAAGAATGTGCGGTGCTTTTGATAAATTTGTATAGACTTTTTTTCCGTTTTCATCAACTCCTAAAACGAGTCTTAATTGTTTTCCTCCCAGAACATCATAGAATTTTGAGAATGCAACGGGTGTAAATTTATCTAACTTTTTATCAATGTATATACATCCACCAGTACGTGTGTAGGTGAAGTCTATAGTATTTAGTGCGGAAGACAATGCTTCCTTCAGTATTCTTTCTGCACTCAAGACTTTCTTATAAGTCATGAGATCATTAGGAAGTTTAATCTCAAATTTTACTGTTCTAGGGCAAAGTATAACATTAGTTACGACAAGGCCCAGGAAAGCTATCAATTCATTTAATGCTTCAACATCTCTTGTAAAATCCATCTCATTACCTCTATTATTTTATTCGTTGACCGTTAATCACTGCATAAGTGATCATGTCATTTCTTAAAATATCAACTACACAATCACATAATTCGTGATCGTTTACAGTGCAGTTTCCTTTTTTTCCGTTATAAATTAACTCAATAGTGTTCATTATATTGACCTTTCTATTATCCTATCTTATAATGATAGGTGGCTTAGTAGTTACGGGGGCGGTCTTTCCACAGAGATCGCCTTTTTTTATGCATAAAATTATGATATAGTGTCATAGGGTAGCAACTCCCTTCGGAATAAACGAGAAGGAGCGAGCCTATGAATTTAATGGAATTCCTAACTTTTGGGATTTTTATCATTGATTTAATAGGGCTTGTTTACAAGATAACTAAAAAGAAGTAAACAAAAAACCGCTCCGACCTCACACGTTTGAGCGGCTTTTTGCAATTCAAACCAAAGGGTATTGCTACCTTTTTTGTGAGATAAGTATATCAAATCAGTATTTTAATTTCAAGGGTCCCGGCCCACTTGCTAGTATCAACGGGAATCTAAACGTCAATACATTAGCATATCGTTTTAACCAGCCTGTTTTGACCGTAGTAGCACGATAAAATGTTTTTGGTATATTTCTACCATAGCAATATACAAATGTCATATAAACGAATTTACACGGTTTGCATGTTTGGATTTCTTCACGAATACCTTCAGAAAGTTCCATAGAATTATTTTTAGAAATGTCTTCAGGAGCTTTTTTATTAGATAATTCTTCAAACTTTTCTTCTGATGATTTAATAGAAATTGAATCATTGACTTTTTCAGATTCGTTTTTAATGTCTTCAATATGCTTTTCTTTTATCTTTTCTTCGCCTTTTATCGACTCTTCGGCTTCTTCTTTTGTTTCGATAGGCTCAAAAACAGATCTATCATTGCATACTTCTGGGACATCATAACCTTCTTCAGACATCAATCTAATAAAATCTTTACGGGCTTCGTTTATGATTTCAACCTTCTCAGGATTTTTTATAATCTTGAGAAGGTTTTCGTCAATATATTCGTGAGCAGTTCTATAATTTCCTTTAAAGCTGCCGGCTCCTAAACCAACATAAGGAAGAATTATATAATTCAACCCGTCACGTTTATAAACCTGAAAAATATAACCGTATTTTTCAAACTGATAACCTTCATTGCATGAAACGGTTCTTTTTCCACGTACAGTCATGGAATACACTTGACATTTTTTATATTTTGGTGCAGTTTCGGCTTCGATTTTTTCAATTCCGTAACATGATAGTGCATCGTTCATTTTTACAAGCTTATTGACAAATGTATCAATAGCTTTTCTGATATCCGCGTCAAGTTTAGGATCATATAAGCTTTTTAATTTCATTAACTTTTTAACGGTTAGCGAATAAAACTCATGTATCAAATCAGCTGCGGCAGATCCTTCATCACTCATGTTTAAAATTTCAACGAACTTTTTAAAGTCGGAAGTGCTCCAGGCTTGCATAGCAGTATATAGATTGATTTTAAAATGTCCGCATCTGTCTGGAGTCGGGTGGTAAGTCAAATCAATGTTTATGGCTTCGTGGTCGACTTCTTCCCCTTTGTCCAAATAAAAATCCATCAAAGTTTCATAAAGAGCATGTCTTATTACATCCTTTTTATTTTTGTAAATCTTCATTTTTTCGTTCTTCCTTCCTCTTTCCTTTAGTGCCTCCCGGCGGAGTCGCTCCGCCTTTGTGGTCCTCCCTGGAGACTATTGTTTTACATTTTTGAGATGAGATCCGTGTAATACTCTTCAAGGTCAATTTTCCCACAGTCATTAATAATAGACTGCATTTCCTGCACGGTTGCATCATTAAAGAGATCATTAACAGCTAAATCACACTCGTGTTTAGTGATGTATTTGTGTGTTAGGTCTTCAACATGTTCCGGATCGTAGGACTTTATTATAAAATCTGTATATATTTCCATTGAATTAAAGTAAACATATAGAGCCAGTTCTTCGCGCAATTCTTTTATATCTTCTGGGCTAAGATCTACTTTATCCGTAATCTTATCAATCAAAGAATCTAAATTTTCTTTAGTTGTAAACTCATCGTATCCGTCGAAGCTTTCATCGATCCAAAAATCATTGATAAAAATCACCATATGGCTTTGATAAAACTTGATAAGGGCCTCACCGATTGACAGATTAATTTTACTTATAGACATTTTTTATCCTCCTAAATTTTTATATCAATAATCTTTTTGTAAGTCGATACACTCGATGTCATCAGCGTTTCAATCATCCATTGCCGCATATTCATCGACCCAGGTTCCGTTTATGTATATTTCGTATCCGGTAGCGTGGCGGCCGTCTTTATCAAATGGCATTGTCTTGAGTTGCCTTTTGATCTCTCCATCTTTTGATATAAAACAGTGATCAATATAAGATGGATCATCAAAGTCATATATTGTTATTTTTATCTTATCAGAATCAATCCCTGAAAAAATATTACCCTTATAATTTAGATAGTAATCTACCGGATTAATCCAGCCTTCTAGTCTATCAATTTGTTGATGATTCCACTTGCCTTCTTCAAAATAACTTAATTCTACAATATACAATTCTTTTAATGAGCTGATTTCGATAACTTCAGAAACCCACGCAGCGGATAACTCGTTGCATTCTTCGTCGGTTATTGATATTTTTATATCCTCTCCGACTTTTTTACTTGCTAGATCTCCGTCGTAATTAAGAATGTATTCTTGGGCGGTCATGTAATTATCGAGATGGTCAAATTCTTCTGTGTAACTTGTTCCTGATCCTTCAATAAAATTTGATAAAAACACTTTAAACATTTTCTTTTTTCTCCTTCTTTTTTTATACCTTTTTAGTTTAAACAGTCATCTGTTTTTCATATTCATTAATATCTTCCATCGTGATCCATTCTGGTTTAACGCGAAGCTCGTTGTATATCTCCTTCATTTTAGAAATATGATCCGCTACGCTACCACCCCACAAATGACCTGGGTATCTGGTTGTGTTTAAAAAATAATTACAGTCGGCCTTTAATCTACTCAGCAAACAATAAGAAAGCTTTTGAGAATTTTCTAATTGATCTTCATTGTAAAGAATCTTTTCAAGGTCTTCACACTTCACAGGAAAACCCGGTTCGCTATCTTCTCCACAAACTGAATAAAGATTATTCTTTACAAAATCAAGATCTACAAAACAGTTCGTAAACCGGTCATCAGGAAGCATATACTTTTTTCGAGTCTCCGGATCCTCATACATTGGTTCGTTCATTGCTCCAATTTTTCCTAAATATTTTAATTTCTTCATTGCGTTTTCTCCTTTTTAATTGATTTTATAAAATTCTGATTTGTTTTCTGTTTTTCCTTCAAGGCAGGCGCCGCAAAAAATATAGTTGCTGTTTTCTTCTTTAAAAGTTAGATATATAGTACCTTCTTTTGTGTAGCCGTATGGCTCGGATGTCTGAAAAATCTTATAAAAATATAACGGCGGTACACAATTAATCAAGTTTTCAACGACATCCATTTTGACAAAATCACCGACGCGGGCGGAATCATAAGTAAAAAAATCTTGAGAAAATATTGTTTTACCGTCTTTTTCTGTGTTTTGTTCCGGTTGTCTTTCCGGATGTTCTGGTGTAAAATACCAGGAATCAACTTTTTTAATAAATAAAATATCATCTTTGTGTGTGGCCTGATATCTTTTTTTGAAAAGCTCGGCGGCCTCGATGCTTAAAAACTCATTTTGCGATGCGGATAATTCAAAATCTTTATATTTATAAAAAACTTTAAAAACTTTCATATTAAAACCCTTTCTATATATGCCGGAGGCGGTCAACCTCCGGCGCGTGGAAAAATCAACCTTTTTTGTAGAAATTGCCGTTCATGCTGTCGAAAACGTGTATAGCCCAGTCGCCGCCGTATGTTTTATAAGGCTTTAAACTTTTGGCGCGATCTTCTCCAGGTTTTACGGTCACGCGGTCGACTGTAATTTTTGTAATTGTGCATACAATAGGAACATATTTTGCACCGGTCCATTTTTCAAGTGTGAACGTGTCCCCAACTTTGAACGGGTGTTCAATTATGCCCTCTTGGGCTTTTTCAACGATTGATAAAACCTCGCCATATGTTATTTTTAATGTAAAATTGTCATTTGTTCTGTATGTAACGTATGAAGGCCCAGCGCTTACAACCGTTACAACTTCGCCTCGAAATCTTCTTATAAAAATTTTGTCGCCCGGCTTTAAATCTTTTTTAGAAAATTTTATCCCGCCGGCCTCATCAATGATATTTTGATAGTATGCAAGCTTTGAAAAAAGAGCGTCGGCGCGTTCGTTGTCGTATTCGATGTTTTTTTCTAACATTTCAACCGTTATCAATTCGCCGCGGTAGTTTTTAAGCTGCTCGCCGGCCTCGATTCGTTCAATTTTTTTCTCGGCCTCCTTTATATATGACAAAAGTTTTTTTAGTCCGCTGTTGGCCTCTTTTATGCGACGCTCACAAAATGCTAGATCTGGTTTTTTTGCCTCTCTTGCTGTATTGCGTGCCGCCTCGGCTCTTTTCTGATAATATTCTGACTTTTTGAACTCTTCGAAACCTTTTTCAAAAGATGCCCACATAGCATCACGGCGGCGGGTAAATGCTCGGCCGGCTGATGTATTAATATTTGGTTGTGTAAAAAATGCGATGTCTCCATGCATTTTATTGATGGGATTTTGCAGTTTTTCCGCGTTTTTTTCTGCCGCTGCGCTCTTATAGTCGTAGTGTTCCGCGCGTGCCTCTGCACGTTCAATCTTTTTTTCTTGCTGTTCCTCAAAACTCAAGCGCTCGCCGGACGTGCCTCCGTCCTCTAATATTCCGGCCAATTTTTCAATTACTCGATTGCATTTATAAAAATTTGGCCACTTTTCGCGGCTGATCCAGCATCCGGAATGACGGCCCCACAAAAACGCGCTTTTTATCTCTTTTTTAAGCTCCTCATTCAATGACACGTATACGCACTTGTCAAAGTGAAGTTCTTTCTTCCCTGTTTCCTTGTTTTCAATAAAATAATTATTCATTATTTGCCCTTTCCGGGCTACTCTGTTATAATATAGTAGCCCTCTAAAATAATCGTGATTGGTTGTTATTGGGTTATAGCCTGCCGGGGTGGCCGCCCTGGGAGGCTTTTAAAGTGATGCAACTTCACAAGCTGCATGACGGATTTTTCTTTCAAAAACATCATAGCCTTCATCCAGTGGATCCGTTGGAAGTTGGATTCCTTGAATTATGGCTTTGTTTTTAACGAGTCTTTCGACTTCCCCTTCAATACGTGGAAGAACTCCCTTCATTTTTATACGTAAATCAGTGTTTAGGCCGAGTGAAAAGCGTATTGCTTTTTTTGCTTCGTTGTCTAACTCAATAGACAAATCTTTATGAATTTTTATAAACATAAAACCTCCCTTCAGAATACCTCTAAATAAAGGTCATCAACATAAAGTTGATCTATATAGTGCTTTATTAGATCTTCTTTCGTCCCTATAGCTGCATCAATATGATCATCTGATGTTTTTATATAGTTTTCATGCATTATAGGGAGGCCGTCGCTTCCTTCATAACTTAATTGATAGGCTACACCTTTGCGTGTGGATCTATGAAGATAACGCTTTTGACCTTGAGAAGTTGTATAATATACCATCGAATTATTCAATAGTACTTTTTCAAGCTCCGCGGCGCGGGCTGCTTCCTGATTTTCGGCCGCTTCAATTTCTTCATCGGATCCCAGGAAAAAGATTTCCGGCTCAATATTAAATTTTTTGAAGAAGAAAGATTCGTGTTTTACTTCCTTTTTTTCCATATTAGAGTTTCCTTTTTTAAAATAATAAAACTAATCCATCGAATATAGATCTATTAGATCGTTGCTATGTCCCGTTGGTGACGGTGGTTTGCCCGTTGTCTATGAGTTTATATTCTGTATTTAGTAACCTGGGGCCGTGCCCCGTTCGGTATGTATATATATTATCATGAGACTATTATAAAAGCAATAGAAAAAGTAAACAAAGAAAAAACAGATACAACCTTGATTATATACAAATTAAACAAATGAATATAGGTTATTTTCTGATTATAGTAAAGTTATAAACGAAATACCGCATAAATACTGGATTTCCGGCCTACCGTTCTTAAATTGTTGTTTTTTCGTAGAAAAATGTGTACACTATAAATGAGATACCGATAACAAATTAACGATAAGGAGTATATATGAAAAAGGGAACGAACCGCCCAAAAGACAGACTAAATACATTAACAAATAAACATACAGAAGATATCGAAATAGTGACAAACCAAACCGAAGAACTGCCACCGGCCGACCTCCGGACGGGTGAGGATGTCCAAAAGGAGTATGAACGAATAGCCGTTCAGCAGTTATCTATATTCCGTGAACAGTATCCCGACAAGATGAAGAAGCCCCCGTGTACATGGTTTAATGCTTTACTATTACGTATAAAAAAGAACGCTATTCCGTTAGATAGAAATAATCCTGACCAGATCCGCGGGGCCTGGGAATTTTACAAGCAACTTGCCTACGAATGTGAAATCTTCCCTACAATAGAAGCATTTTCTAATTTGACGGGAATCTATAAAGAGGATTTAAGGAGGCGCGGAAGTAAAGGGTTTTTCGACTTAAACTTGACGTTATACCGTGATTCAAAGAACGCAATTTTGGATCAAGTTGCAACAAATCCGTACACGCAAATTAATAAAATATTTCTACTAAAAAGCGTGTACGGTTATACAGAGAACAACACACAAAAAAACGAACAGCAAATCGATCAGGTGCCAGACATTGACGATATACCGTTGTTTGGTTTGGAAGACAAAAAGAAAAGCTAGTAATTATCACGTTTTCGGGTTCGCAAAATGAGCAAAAAGCGAACTTTTGCAGCCCTTCTGAGATCCTCCTGGGAATGTTTAACAATTCTTTCGCCCAGGGGGAGGAGGGGTTTGAGAGGCGAAGTTATAGTGTGTGTGGTTACCCCCGTCTTCGCCCAAAAAATAAAAGGAGGCCAAATGGGAAGTAGCAAAACAAGGCTAAAGACGATAAGGATAAGGAATAAATGTGCAGATTTTTTCGAGGACAGGCCGCTAAATTACTATGTAGAGTGGCTGTATGAGAGTATAGAGCTAGGGGATATTATAGAGGGGGAGTGGGGATTAGAGATAGGGAGAGAGATAAGTTTAAGGGGGTTAAAGATGGCATGTAAAAGGACAGGAGACAAGCCAAAAGATGTGATAGAGAGGGTAACGATGGAGCTAAATAGGAAGGCGGATGAGGAGGAAAAGGAGTATTGGGGGGTATACATGGATGGCGAAAATACGGGGTTTATACAAAGGGGGCAAAAAAGGGGTAAAAAATAGCCACAACCCTAGTATTTATCTATGTTAACATGGAATTCAAAAAAGTGAATAGAAAAAGTAAGCGAAATTACAATAAAGCCAGTGTTTATCTATGTTAACATGGATTATTGTATAACACCTGTTATTTAAGAGAAAAAGCATGCTTTTAATGATAAAAAATGGGAAATTAACAACAATGACGTAGCAAAAGTGGCATAACACTAGATTCTATCTATGTTAACACAAGATTGGAGGTATTATATGTCAGAATTCAAAAGTGTAGGTGCAAGAGTAACAGAGAAAGAGTTTGAACAGATGGAATTATATGCAGCAACTCATAACATGACAGTTGCAGCGGTAACAAAGTTATGTCTCAGGAGTCTAATTTATGGGGAGATGGACATCATAAAAGGGGAATTAGTTCCGCATATGGAATGTAAGGAAGAGACGAGTGAAAAAATAAAAGAAGAATATGATTTTAAAGGGATTGTAAAGGCATTTGAGAAGAAGAGGTATACTCCAAATGCGATAAAAGCTTCTATTGAGTCGATAGAGAGTCAGATTTTAGATGGTCCAAATTATAAAGAAAGAAATGACTGGGGATGCTAGCTAAGGTATAATAGAAATAAAAAAGGGGGCCATATGAAGAATACGATTACTGATTTAAATAATCATCTGTTTGAGCAGTTAGAGAGGCTAAATGATGAAGAGATTACAGGGAAAGAGCTTGAACAGGAAATAAAGAGGGCAGAGGGCATAGTAAAAGTTTCTAACCAGATAATAATGAATGCGGAGTTAGCTTATAAAGTTTCCGTTCTAAAGACACCGAACGTACCGGAGATGTTGGAGATAAAAAAATGAGAAAAGTGATGAAAGACGAGGTAAAAACCTTTATAAAGGAGAATTACTTGCTTAAGTCAGACTTGCAGCTTTTATATTTGATAGAGGAAAAGTTTGGAGAGACACTAACTGTAACGGCGATAAAATCATATAGAATCAGGAATAACCTTAAGAAAACGAATAAATGTAAAGCTTTAATGGATATGGATGAAAAGATAGTAATTGATTACCTTAAAAAGCATGTAGAAGGGAAATCAAACTTAGAATTGATGCGGATGGTAAACAAAGAGTTCAATCTAAACTTTACATTTGAGCAGTTTAAGGATTTTAAATCAAGAAGAGGACTTACCAGTGGGAAAAGAGGATGGCATAGGGTAGGAAATCCACCAGGAAATAAAGGACATAAGATGACGGAGTACACGACAGAGGAAAAATTAGAGAATAGCCGAAAAAATCAGTTTAAGAAAGGTGAAAAACCGCATAATTATGTCCCTGTAGGAACTATTTCAAGAAATTCCTATAATCAATTAAGGATAAAAGTTGATGATACTACATGGGAGACTTATTCTAGGTACATTTGGGAGAAAGAAGTTGGAGAAATTCCAGAGGGAATGAAAATTGCTTATAAAGATGGGAACGTTGAGAACTGTTCTATCGACAATTTGATGTTAGTAAGTCAAAGTGAACTAATGTCGCTAAATCATAGAGGTTTTAGAAGCTCATGTGCTAAATTAACAGAGGCAGGATTAGCTTCTGTTAGATTAGAAAACAGAGTAAACGAGTTAAAGAAAGGGGATAAATGACTGATTTATTAACGATTGCAGAGGCGCGTATTGCTGAAAAGCAGGTGCAAGAGATTGAGAAGGTAAAACAGAGGCTTGAAGCTGACAGAGATGTTTTGAAACAGGCCATAGAGCTTGTTAATTCACATACTTTGTATAAAAAGGTGGAAACCTATAGATATTGTTATAAGTACGTGCTTGTGACTGAGGATATGCTAAAAGCTGATTACCTTAAAGAGTCTAAGTATGGTTGGCAACGCGGAATAAAATTTAAAAAAGGTGATTCTTCAAAAAGTTGGAATACTGGGATTTTAGAGGTTAACGGAGAAACCTATTACGATATTAGATTTGCCTTAAATGCCTATGAAAAAGATGTAACTGCAAGGGAATATGAGATAGGTCATTTGCAGGATAAAATAAATGAACTCAAAAAAGAGATTGAACAGCTTAACAATGATTTTCCGTCCCTAAAGGAAGCTATTGAGGAGTGGATGGCATACCAGGAGGAGCAAAAGAAGAATGAAGAATGAGATTCTTGAGCTAATATCTGTTTTTTTAGAGGATAGAGGATATAAAGTTGATTATGACGATGGAGCTATTTACGTGGATAATTTGAGGATTTTAGTAGAAGAGGATAAGTAATGACAAAAACAGTATGTGATATTTGCGGTAAAGATATGCCTTTAGAAATATATTCAAGATCAATTAAAAATTATAAATTTTGTATATCAAGTTATGGAAAAGTATGGGATATATGTAATGAGTGCAGGGAGGAACTTAATAACTGGATGAAAAAACGAAAGGCAGAAAATGTAGAAAATGAAGAATAGTTTCTCAATTATGTATATCAATGGGAAGTATTATACGTATTCGGTTACGTGTGTAAATGGAAAAGTATATGTTGATATAAATGTAATGTAAAAGTGATACATAAGGGGGCTTTATGAGCAGAGCAATAACAGTTACATTCGATAAAACAGAAGAAGATATACCTTGTTTATGCGTTACTAGGCAGGTTTTTAGCTTATGTGGGAATGAAATATATGTTGATAAGGTTATCACAGGTGAAAAAGCTGAGAGATTATGGGATGAGCTAACAAAGTCTAAAGCTGATAGATGTGAGGTTAAGTAATGGGAGAAAGAAATCCGTTTGAGTTAGATGATTTTACTTTTGATTTGCTTAGAGTGTTCATAAAACATGGACTTGGCAACATGAAATTGTATGAAACTATATGTTTTCAGTGTCAGTTATGTGACGAAACTGCACTTATGACGTTGGCAGAGTTTTATGAGAAGTGTATTCCGAGTGAGTTTGCATTATGGAGAAAGGGAAATAAGACTTTGACATTCTCTGATTGGTTGGATGAGAACTGGGAAGAAGGTAATTTGTGTCCGCCACCTTTACCAGCACAAGAAGCTTTGTATTTCTTGCATGATTATCTGCTAGAGGGGTGGTATTCTACAATGCCTATGAGTACGGAGCAGGTAAACACTGAAATGGTGGATATGATATTGCAAAAACATTCAAAAAAATACAGGAAAGAGCTAAAAGAAAGACAGAAAAATGATAAAACGTGAGGATGTTTTAGAGATTGATTTTAACCGTATCTGTTCTACATATACTAGACCAGCGGAGCATATTTATAATCTTATAGAGAGCATTCCTGAGCAGAAAGTAGTACCTGAGAGAGAGGTTTACAAGCTTGTAGGTGCGATTCTAGCTGAGATTGATTCAGATAATAGGGGTAGTGCTGATTATTTCATTGTAGACAGGATTGAGGAGATTGTTGAAAGGTGGTTAAACCGTGACAAATGAGCAATATTCGACTGCTAAAAAACTTAAGTCAGACATTGATACGCTAGAAAAAATTTACACTGAGATTAAGGTGAACCATGGTCAAACAGGGCCTATTAAAAGTGTTATTTTGCGGATTGATTTTGAAGAGTTTGTCCATGAGGAAATTATTAAGCTTAATAAGGAATTTGAGAAACTATAAAATGTATTCGGATGACTTTTTTTACTTCCAAAATTGATAAGTACTAGTCAGAAACGAGGAAAACATGAGTTTGCATATTACAGACAAGGAAGCACAAAAACTATTCAATAAACTTGAATATAAAGGCTGTAAAAACTGTCAGCATCAAATAGCACCATTAAGGATGTGCAAATGGGCTGAACAAGGTGGTGATGGACGCATACATTTGATTTGTCCTATGTGGGATAAAAGAGGTTAAAGAGAATGAGAACTATAAGCGAATGGAACAAATATCTCGAAGATTTAAAAACATTAAGAGATAAGATTTACGAGGGTACAAAAACTACAGATGGATTATGTATACAGTTGTCAATGGAAGATTGTGATATTATATGGGAACTGTTAAGTAGTGAAGCAGATGAGGTTTTTAACACTCCATTAGAGTTTTATATGAGGGATAATGAAAATTATGATTGATGAAGCGATTAAAACAGAAGAAAATATAGCAGAAGAAAATCAAAGAGTTGTTGATACTGGTATTGTATTTGACGACGTGACAATTGATATGCTCTACTGTGATGATACCGAAGTGATAGAGGAACATTTAGCAAATTATCAGAGGCGTGCCGAAGAACACAGGCAACTTGCAGAATGGCTGAAAGAACTGAAAAGCTTAAAAGAGAAAGACGAACCTAAAGCAGTACGTTATGAGGGTGACGGATACGCAGATGGTGAAATGGTTTATGACATGGCATTTTGCCCTAACTGTGAGCATGAATTTGAAGAGGACTCAGAAAATTGGATGTGTGATTTTTGTCCTAACTGCGGTCAGAGATTGAGGTGGGAAGAATGACAAAAGGAATGATTGTTAATATATGCGGAATACCACACAAAGTAATTGAGTGCGAAGACAACTTTAATGTTGATACACATTTCGGTCAGATAGATTATAAGGCTTGCGAAATCAGAATTAACAAAGATATGTCACAAGAAAGCAAGGACGAAACACTTTGCCATGAGATGCTACATGGAATATTAGTTCACCTTGGATATAATGATTATTCGCAGGACGAACAATTAGTGCAAGCACTTGGAAACGCCATATATCAAGGATTCAGCATTAAGGCAGAGAGTGAGGAAACATGAGTGGAGGAGATTATAGCTATATATATAGCAAGTTATCAATGGAATGTGAAGGCAGAATGTATGACGCTGAAATGAATGATTTAATTAAAGATTTGTGCGAAGTTTTGCATGACCTTGAATGGTGGCAAAGTGGGGATACTTCAGAAGAACGTTATAGAAATACACTTACGAAGTTTAAGGCTAAGTGGTTTAAGGGTGACAGGCAGGAACGCTTGAAAGGATATATAGATGAGCAAATAGGCATTGTGAGAAGTCAGCTATATTCCTTGATAGGCGAGCCACAGGAAAGCGAGGAAACAGAGCCATGATAGAAATTATAAGTCAAGGAAAAAGTCTAAGCGAAGCAAGAGTAAAGTGTACGGTGGCAAAAATATTACTTACAGAACTATTACCCGCAGAAAAGATATCAGCAGATACGACTGTCAAATTGTTAAATGCTATCGGCGGTATAGGTATAGTAGAAAGTGAGGATAAGGAATGAAAAATAATGTACCTAATTATCCGCTGATGGTAATGATTGTTCTATTAGAAGGTTTCTTGTTTGGGCTAATCGTAGAAGCAATGAGGTGAGTAAGAATGAAAGATAATATCTATTGGCACATATTCAGCAGATTAAAGAAAAAACATCCGAAATGGAGCAAAAAGCAAGTTGGAATGTTTGCGTACAAAGCGAGGAATAAGAAATGACAGAATACACATTTGAAAACAATGCACTCTATAGATATATACCTATTGATGCTAACACAACAAAAAGGGAATTAGTTATTACAAAAGATGAATTTCTCATGTGCTACATAAAGTGGATATGCCCTGAACTGCTAAATCACTAATTGGAAAAGTTAAAGAAGAACATTGAAGATAAGGTTTATAATATATCTGCATATAACGAATGTTTAGATTGCGATGTTATAGATTATGAGGATGTAAATGAAATTATTCAAGAAAAAATCAATGCACTAAAGGAGAATAAAGATGGGAAGAAGTAATTTAATACCGATTACAAGAATCTATGACATTTATCCTAAATACACATACAGTGATGATGTTAAAAAATTCATGGATGAAATTGTAGATATTGACCGAGTCAATGTTTACACGAAAGATGAAATAATAACTATGCTTACAGATTTGGAGTTGGACATTGAGGAAAAGGAAAGCGATTACAAAGATAAGTTTATGCAAAGGTCTAATATAATACATGAAACCGCTATGAATGGAAGAATGTTCGGTTGTGGAGAATGTAAAAACCTAATCCAGAAGAAAATTGATGCTTTAAATATGGAGAATACCCGAAAATAGAATGAAAACATTAAAATATTGCCCTTATTGTGGTAAAGAAATCGAGGTAGAAGAATGACAAGAGAAGAAATCATAGCAGATGAAAGATACCATACTTGCGGAAGGTGCAGATGGGGAGATTTAAACGAAGATTTATACCCATGTAATAAATGTATTCACGGTGTTGATAAACGAGAGGATTTTTGGCAGTACGCAGAAAGTGGGGATAATGAATGAGTTTTGATAAGGAATGGGAAGTTGAAGCCACTATTGAGATTAAAACATCATTTTTTTGCGACACAAAGGAAGAAGCGGAGAAAGAAGCACATAAATATTTATCAGAATTATGCCAAGGCTTATACCCCGATTGTTGTTCAAATAGCTACGAGATTGAGGATATATATAGCTATACAGAAGATAGTCAAGGTTAGTCAAGGTTAGTCAAGGATTTAGTCAAGAAAGCGAGGATAAGGAATGAGAATTGAAAAAACAGAAACATTTATCGAACACGATATTATCATGGATGGTACGAAGGTAGGCAATGTGGAACTTTGCCCTGAAGTAATGAGATAGCAAGGCTAGTTATCTTTGAGCCGTATCAAAACCAAGGTTATGGAACATATGTTGTAAAGAAACTGTTAGCACAAGGGTATAAGTCCTTATGGGTGCGTTCTGATAATCCAAGGGCAATTCATGTTTATGAAAAGTGTGGATTTAAAAAGGGTAACACATATATGTTCGAAATGGTAGCGGACAAGGCAGAAAGTGAGGAAGAGTAATGATAGTCAATATATGTGGAATACCCCACAAAGTAATTGAGTGCGAGGACAACTTTAATGTTGATACGCACTTTGGTCAGATAGATTATAAAGACTGCGAAATTCGTATTAACAAGAATATGACTGAGGAAAGCAAAAAAGAAACTATCTGCCATGAAATGGTACATGGAATATTAGTTCACCTTGGATATAATGATTATTCGCAGGACGAACAATTAGTGCAAGCACTTGGAAATGCAATATATCAAGGATTCAGCATTAAGGCAGAAAGTGAGGATAAATGATAGTTAGAGTAATAAAAGATATACTTATCATCCTTTACATCCTGGTTATGCCTATGTGGTTAATGGAATTGTTAGGAATTGATAAATATTTTGTAGAAAGTGAGGAAACATGATACAGATAGATGATTTTGATTTACCGATTACAGTAGCGGAAAAGATTATTGGTGCTACTAAAAATGTTCTTGCGAGTCCGTTAGATAAAGCGGCATATAAAGCTTTTACAGGAAAAGAAATTGGCGAAACAGTAAGTAGAGATATGTTTGAACTGGAAGAAATTAAAGAAATAGCTGATTACTTAATGGTTTACTATCAAGCACATATCAACGGAGATTGAAGATTAAGGGAAGCAGAAAGTGAGGATGAGGAATGAATATGGATTATTCTAAAGTCTTTGAATTGCTAAACCAAGATGCAGAAAAGGAAAGAAATAAAAAGGCTGATGTTAAACAGCAATTATTAGATAAATTATCAGAAGAACCTCTAATGGTATTATCAACTGCTTATGCCTATGCTAAGAATTATGTGATCTATGGAGAAGATATAACAAAAGCATGGACTACAGCAGTACAACAAGCATCGATATTAGAACAGGTTAAACTAAAAGCGCAAACAGAAGCCTATGATTCTTTTAAGAAAGATTACGAAAACCGCTTAAAGACTGAAATGGCAGCTATGCTAGACAAGATAAAAGCTGAAATAGAGGAAGAAAAGGAACATGCTTATGCAGATTTTGAGAGGTACAAAGTAGAGTATTTAGGACAAGAGTGGGAAGATGCTTTAGACAGTTTGCCAATAGACGATTTTAGGTATGGCATGGAAAGAACAATCGAGATTATTGACAAGTACAATAATAGTGAAGGATAAAATAATGGCAGATATAGAGTTAGTAATTGACATACCTGAAGAAACATATATTTATTTGCGCAATGGTGGAACTATTGGGGCGTCATTAATGATTGAGAACGCAATCAAGAATGGTACACCACTTCCTAAAGGACATGGAGATTTAAAGGATATAAGCAAGATTGATTATCAGCCTGGTTGTTTTGTTTCATCTGAAGGAGAACCAATACCAATAATACACAAAATTGCAACTATTGAAATGATACGAGACTGGTTGCCAACAATCATAGAAGCAGATACGGGAAAGTGAGGATAAGGAATGATTGAGATAATAAAGCGCGGAACAAAACAACATCGGATATGTAGTGCGTGTGGTTGTGAGTTTACATTTGAAAAAGAGGATATAAAACGAGAGGATACGGACGGTTACAAGGGATTCCGAGATTTCGTGCAGTGTCCACAGTGCTATGAGAAAGTTATTTTGCAGCAGATTAGATAATGATAAGTCAGAAAGTAGGAATGAAATGACAAATGGAGAAAAAATAAAAGAAACATTTCCGCAAGCAGAAATAATACCACAGTATGTTACTGATATAGGGCTAATAGGATATGACGTATGCATAGACGGAGAAACTTATTTTTCTAAGGAGTGGTGGGACATGGAATATCAAGAGCCAGTTACTAATTTAGAATCTGCTGAGGTCCTCGACAAATACAAATCAGAAAGTGAGAAAATATGAATGAGTTTTTAGAAAGATATTATACAGTGCAACCTATTAAACCGGATGAAAACTATTTTTACGCTTGTGAATATATGGCACTAACAGAGATGTATGCAAGAAGTCTTACTACTAAACGGTGTGAGTATGATAAGACAGAAGCTGATATAGATGATACTAAGTGGCATAGAGAGTTTTTCAATGAATATAATAGGTCTATTAGATATAAATATATAGAAATATGGCCAGAGATTAGGGAAGTAATAAAAAACATGGCAATTATACTGCTCAAATGTGGATAGATGAGTATTACAGACTTAAAGATTGTTTTGAAAGATATTGAAGCAAAGAAAGAGGTAAGAAGTGTTAGTAAGTATTACAAATAAGTGTCGAATGGGATGTTCTCACTGTATGGATGATGCAAGAGCTGATAGTGAGGAATTTATGACGTTAGATATGTTTAAAAAGGCTGTTGAGTTTAATTTTAAGCATGATTTTTCGCTAACAATTACTGGTGGGGAACCAACAGAACATCCTTTGTTTTGGAATTTTATGGACATTGTTGCTGATTATGCAAGCAAAACTAATGTAGTATCGGTCATATCAAACGGAATGAATTTTAGCAATGAAGATATTCCTAAAATCAGAAAATTAAATCAAAAAAGTAAAGCTACTATTTGTTGGCAAATAACGTCAGATAGTAGATATTATCCAATTAAAATTGATTTATCACAGAAAGTATTTAGGAAATGTGGCTTTTTTGTGTGTGAACATATTGAAAAACTAGATCCTATGGGTAGAGCACTAAATCATCCTGAGTGGAATTTTACCCAGATTGCTCCTCATTGTTTTAATTTTAGGTCAATTGTCAGAACCAATGGAAAAGAAAAGGGTTTTGCTGAAAGTGTTTTGATGTTAAGAGGCAGACAAAAATTCTGTACACCACAAATATCTTTTGATGGGATGCTAAAACTTGGAGAATCGACTTTGTGTCCTGCTGTTTGTTCTATAGAAGAGAGCGAAAAAGAGATAGTGTCTAGGATAATAGATTTTCGTTGTAGTAAATGTAATCGAGTTTTAAATAAATTACCAGATGCGTATAAGAAAGCAATAGGGGAATGATTTATGGGTGAGTTGAATAGAAGGCTCGAATTAGAAGGCGGAGAGCTTAGAGAGATTTCTTGTGAGGAATACAAGGCTAGAATGGAAAAACTGATAGAAGAGAAAGGATTCTACGGTGCTGTTGAAAGTATATGTGATTTAATCAATGAAGAGTATGCTTTGCCTTGTGATTATTTGACTTGTAGAGGCCTACAGGAATGTTTAAGCGACATTTTGTTTCTAGTGGAGTTAAGAGAGAATGACAAATAAAGAATGGTATTCAATTGGGATCTATAATGGGAAAAGCCTTCTTGAGTGGGCGAAGATATGGTTTAAGACAGATAACGACACGTTCTTCAAGATATATGGTTTTAATTTCAATCCGCATAAATATCCAGGACTATACGAGGTTGCAAGAAAAGAAATTGATGATGAAATAAATCTGGATGAAAAGCTTTATTTTAAGGATTTGGGGTGAGAATTCTAGGTTGTTTGCTTCCAAATAGTTCACAAAAAATAAGAATTTTTGATGCGACAAGGGAGAAAAATATGAAATTTCTAGTGAGTATCTTGTTATCAGCAGCAATTATTCCAGAAGTAGGGACAGCACATTTACCACCAACAGTTATTTTGGACGAAGATTTTTCGACAGACGTTGATGATGTATTAGCTGTCAGAATGGCAACCAAAGCAGACAAGTTAGGTTATATTAATCTAGCTTGTGTTGGTTTGTCATGTAGCAATTACAATGCGAGCAGAGCTATGCATGGGCTTCTTTCGTATGATGGGTATTCTGATATACCTATTGGGACATGTTCTGAGGAAAATGTTCAAACCAATGATTATTGGGGCGAGCTATGGGGATATGGAGACGAAAACACACTTATTCAGTACAATTCAGTAGAACTCTATAAGAATGTTCTTTCTAAATCAGACACAAAAGTTAAGATTGTAACTACAGGATATCTTTATAACGTAGCTAATTTATTGAAAGATAAAGATGGTTATGAACTTGTAAAAACAAAATGTGATTCCATATGGATTACTGGTGGTAGTTGGAAATCAGGGATGGATAACAATTTCTACGCTATGCCTAAATCAGCGGAAGCAATCAGGTATGTTATTAATCATAGTCCTGTTCCTCTTGTATTTTCGACAAGCAATACAATGTCTATCAAAGAAGAGTATAGATGTATTATGACAGGAGATACTTTGAATTCTTCAGATCCGGTGGCTAAAGCGTTAAAAAAGTACGGACAGGTCCATAATTTTAATATGGAGAATGGATATTATAGTTGGGATAATGTATGTGTATTTGCTGCATGTTATCCTTTTGAAATAAATCAGATGCATTTGACTCCATGCAATATTTATGTTGCTCCAAATGGTGCTAATACGTTTGATTTAGAAGGAAATTTTAATTGCCAGGTCATAGAACGTAATAGCAACGATTTAACTTGGTATGAGGATGTTATTAACTCGTATATGAATTAAAATAGAGTTAGAATCGAGTTAAAACTTAATTACAAGCTAAAAAGTTACTTTTCGGAAAAAACAAAATAGGAGACTTTTGAAGCACATGATTAGAAAGGTAAAAAACCGAAGGCAAGTGCATCGTGGATGCGTTCTTATGGACGATAAAGAAAATAGATATTTAGTACTTGAGGTTAATTTGTTTAAGGGGTCTATAACTGTTTTGGATAGCAAGTTTAATATTGTTGCTATTGGGATTAAATGGATAGGAAATTATTATATTCTTCTTGAGGATGAAGTTGATATGGATGCAATGAGAGAATTAATGGGATTCGGAAAGGTGGAAAAATTATGAAAAAAGTTTTTGCAACATTACTAATCTGTGGATGTCTTTTAACTGGATGCTCCGAAGCGGATAGGGTATCTTATAACATAAGCCGAGAAGCAGACGAATTTAACACATTAAGGCAGATAACAGTTCTTAATTGTATTCAGGGCGATGTTCTGTTTCAAATGACGGGTAAAATGTCAATAACCGCTGACACTCAAGATAATCAGTTGGAAATTACAGTTAAGGATGAAAAAGGAAATTTTAAAAAACATTTCATTGGATTATCTGACAATGTAACTTATGTTGTGGAAGATATTACAGATAATGCAGATGTTTCAGAATACCATTATGAGCTTGTTTTCAATCCCAAAATGTGGTTGCCAGTTGATGTTAAACTTGGCAAATGATGTTTTTGTGGTATAATTAATATACTTGATTTTGCTAAGATCAAGTCCCATAGAAGAGGTTTCCCACTGTACCTTAAACAGTGGTTTTTGTATGCAAAAAAGCTAGTACCTTATAGATACTAGCTTCTTCTTGAAAAGAGATTCACATGAGTAATAAAAATCTAAATATATTATATCACGTTTATCTCAAAGCGAAATAAAAATATGTTGATGTAGTGTAAACAATATGATAATATGGGTATTGGAAGGAGGCATGATGGGTAAGAAAAAGAATAAAAAAAGCATTAAAAAGATTCTGAAAATAATGAAATAGTTACCAATTTTCTTTTAGCGATAGGAGCATTGATAGCGTCAATTTCAGAACTTATAAAAATCCTTAAGTAAATTCTATCATTGTTAGGAACATTCTTCAAGTAGTGTTCCTAACTACTCATCAATTTAACTTAATGAAAAAAACTACACCTATTTTTCTTGCTTCTGCATGGATTTTACACTATATGAATAGAAATTTATTTAGTAGTGCAATTTTATTTAGTGCAGGTATGATAATGTTAACAGAGTCTATAAAAGATTTCAGAAAGTTAAGGAAGAAATCTCACTAATACCCACGGGCAAGCCCGTGGGGTTGTCTGACAACCCGGAGTGAGTAGCCTGAGTGAAGCCTATTGGCTGAACTACGTTAAGAGAGAATATATAGTTACCTACGGATGTCGTACCAAGTCTGTAGCTCTAAGGTCTGTGATTAAACAGTCCTGTGGTATAGGGACAGTGTTGCTGATACAAAACCTCTCATTAACATTGGCGATGGTACACTAACCGCTCTTCGGAGCGAGTAATTAAACCTTTATGGTTTTGGAAAGGGGAATACGTAATGGTTTACGTACTTGATCAAAACGGACAGCCTTTAATGCCTACGGAAAACCATGCTAAAGTGCGTGTTCTTCTAAGGCAAGGTAAGGCAAAAGTAATAAAGAAATGTCCGTTTACAATACATCTGTTATATGGTAGTACAAACTACACACAAAAAGTGACTTTGGGTGTAGACAGTGGAAGCAAGCATATCGGTATTTCAGCAACTACAAAAGACAAAGTTCTTTACGAGGCCGATGTGGAACTTCGGAGTGATATTGTGGATCTGCTTTCTACCCGTAGGGAATTAAGAAGTTTAAGACGTAATCACAAGACCCGTTACCGCAAACCACGATTCGATAACCGCAAACGTAAAGACGGATGGTTAGCACCTTCAGTAAGGCAGAAAGTAGATTCTCACTTAACGATGATAGCAAAAGTACATAAGATACTTCCAATATCAAATATCGTAGTAGAAGTAGCCTCTTTCGATATACAGAAGATCAAAAATCCAACTGTCAGCGGTACAGACTATCAGCAGGGTGAACAGCTAGGCTTTTGGAACGTCAGGGAATATGTTTTATTCCGTGATGGTCATGTATGCCAATGCTGCAAAGGCAAGTCCAAGGATAAGATCTTAAATGTTCATCATATAGAAAGCCGTAAGACTGGTGGCGATGCACCCAACAACCTCATAACGTTGTGCGAGACCTGCCACAAGGGTTATCACAAAGGAACAGTAAAACTTCCCAAGGCGATACACAGAGGGATGTCATTCAAGGATGCTGCGTTCATGGGTATCATGCGATGGGCTTTGTATGAGAAACTTAAGACCATATACCCGGACGTAAGGCCTACATACGGATACATCACTAAGAATACACGTATAGAAAACAATTTATCAAAAGACCATTATGTAGATGCTCGTTGTATCAGCGGCAATCATAATGCAGTCAGCAATGGCGAGGTTTTCTATTATAAGAAAGTCCGCTGTCATAACAGACAGATACATAAAAACACTATTCTTAAAGGTGGATATCGAAAACGTAATCAGGCCCCATACGAAGTAAAAGGGTTCAGATTATATGATAAAGTCCTTGTTAAAGGACAGATAGCTTTTGTTTTTGGCAGACGAACTGATGGGAGATTTGCTATCCGCAAATTCGACGGAACCAAGATTAATGAGCAAATGTCATACAAAAAGATTAGACTTATAGAACCACGAAAAAATTTCATTTGTGAAAGGAGGACGCCGCTCCTCATCGGGGCAAGCCCCGACGTTCCCGCGGCTGTTTAAGTTTATGGCAAATAAAAACACTATTAGAGTAGATAGATACCAAAAGAAAGTTGGATATAAGACTAAAAGCTTCAAACTTAAAGGTGACATCGCTGAAAGATTTGCTGAAGCATGTGATAAAACTGGAGTTGGACAAGCTGCAACTATAACGGCACTTATGGAAAAATTTGTGTCGGATAATTCTTGAAAACAAATTTTCTCAAGCTCTTCAGGAAGTGCTTAGAGAAAAATACAATATAGGCACTGAAAACACAAAAAAATCGGCAAATATATAGCCGATTTTTTGCGTATACTCTTTTAAAGGAAACAAGTTACAAAAATATTATAGCATTAATCCGATTGCACTGAAATTAACCAGTGCGTTGTTTGTAACTGTTAAACACTTAAGTATATACTTAAGTAAGTTAACGGTTATACGTAAGTATATCAGATAAAAAAAATAAAATAAAGGGGATAATGGGAAATGGATAAGTTTTTTTCTCAAGAAAGATGCGATAGGTGTGGAAAGAAGCTTAATAGTGGCAGGATAATGTCAATGTTCAACAAGGATTGCATATGTATGGAGTGTAAAGAAAAGGAAAAGAATGATCCTAGATACCACAAAGCTGTGGAAGCTGTCAGGGATATGGAAGCTAGAGGTTATCGTAATTTTGAGGGAATTGGATATTAATTTGACTAGTGGTTTTTACATGAATTAATTTAATTTAGGATATTAAATTGCCGATTGTCAGATGATTCTTGAAAATTCAAAAAAGGATAATTAATAGCTTGCATTAATAGGAATTGTCAGAGTATAATTATATCAATCGAATACGTGAATAAAAAAAGAAAAGCTCTCGCGGGATTGCCGTCCTACAAGAGCCAATTGCTTAAAAGCAACGCACCTGCTTTAGCAACATTTCTTGAAAGGATTATATTATAGATAAGAAGTTTTTTCAAGAGTTTTTGCTAAAAATATGGTAGAAATTGCTATTGTGGCAATTTCTATTTTTTATTTTGATAACTTTATGAACGGCAAAGGCGAAGGACTAAACCTCTACGATATCGGACAGTGGTTAATCACACTTAAGATACGCATTGATGACCGTTAAAGGGTGTCGTTGTGTCGCTGCCTTCCGTTACTAATAGCGGAAAAATTAGATAAGACAAGCTTTGTCAAGAAGCGGTGTGCCTGTCCTCATCTCCGTGTGTAAAAGCACGAAAAGGGGGTTGCGTGGTGGTTGATAACCAAGGATGTTTTAAGATGAGACCTTGATCCTGAGCGAAAGCGAAACACGTATCAGATAGTAATATCTGAAGGTTGAAGCATGGTGAAGAGTCGGCTCCGACTGGACTAAAATTCAATCTATCCTTCTACCATCATTTGTATTATAGTTGATGGTAGGGGGATAGAGTTTTCGCGGCTCGAATCTCACCAACTGGACTATAAGAGTGCTCCGGAAATGTCAAGACAAAATTAAAAGATTTCTAAGCGAAACTCGTAGGGGTAAGAGAAAGAGAAAGGAGTATATATGGGAAAGTATAGTGGCTTTTTGTCAACAGATGAAGTATGTAAAGAAGAAATAAAAGAACTAAAAGAGATATTAAAGACGTATCATGTATTACCTGGAGATATTGAAGAAATAGAGGGGATGATTAAAAATCCGTATTATATGCTTAGGCAAAGTTATCAGATGTCTAATGCATTAGAGAATTATATTAAAGATGAGCTTGGTGAGGACGCGCTAAAAGATTTCTTTTCAAAATTTGTAACCAGAAGGAAAGAACCTGGTGAACATTTGGCTGCTTATATAAAAGACCTCGAAAATAGAGTGTTGGAAGAGATGGAAAGAGAAAATAGATTTACGAGGATAAAATAATGGACAAATTCACTCATGAATATTGTGAAGATAGCAGGGTAAAAGTTTTTGTTAATAGTTCTTTGTGGAAAGCGATATTAAAATATTTTTTTAGGGATCCTTCTGAGGAATTGTTTAACGATATAAAAAGAAGGATTATAGATTATGTAAAGGTGAGGATTAAAAAGCAAACATTTAAAACTCCATCAACAGAGGTTATTCTAGCTGATATTAAAAGACAGTTTCTTAAACCACCTAAAGACAAGCCTATTACAAGCGATATTGAGAATGTTACTGTATGTAAATATTATGATGTTAGATCATATCTTACAGAGTATTTTAATAGAGCATATGATAATGATGAGGTAATTTTTGTATATAGAGTGGATAATAAGAACGTCGCAATAATAAATATAAACAGGCTTAACGATTTAGAGAACAGGTTGAATGCAGCTTTAAAAGAACTTGAAGAACTAAAAGCTGAGCCTAAAGAGAAAAAGAAATCTAAGAAGGAAATCGAACTTTGGAATATTCCAGTAAAAGGAGACGAAAATACTTGATTGCGAAAATAAATTATTGTAATATAGTAATAAGGTGATGGTGCACACTCTTTTTACCTCGACTTTCATTTTACGGTGTTTCTCTTGTGCTAAATATATCCCATGAAAAGCAACTAACTTGTGCCAGTTAGTTGCTTTTTTAGTGTACAAAAAAAAAGAACCAGGGGGGAATCTCTGATTCTTTTTCATTCAATGCAGCTCGTACAGATTCTGTTTAGCTACTATTTAATTGTATTTCACATACATCAATATGTCAATATAAGGGTTTTTAATCGTATTTATAGGTTTTTAATTGTATTTAAAGGTGTTTAGTCATTATTTATGCATAGAGAAAGACTGATTCTTGGAGATATCAGTCTTTCTTTATATGTTTTCGTTTTTTTCGCTATGAAAGGGTTTGGGTTAGTGACAATATTATTATTGCACATAAACGATATTTCATCAAATGTTTCTTTATAAACTGGTTGTTGACTTTTGAAAACGATTTGCAGTATAATTACTTTGTAATTATAACAAAAGGTGGTTAAACACATGAAATTCGAATGGGATGAAGTCAAAAATCAAAAAAATATAGTAAAACATGGAGTATCATTTGAAGAGTCCAAAACTGTGTTTTTTGATGAGCAAGCGTTGTTGGAATATGATGAAATTCATTCAGAGAATGAGGACCGTTTTCGTATTCTAGGATGTAGTGATGGTGGAAATATACTTCTTGTAGTATATTGTGTTCGAGTAGGATCAATAATTCGCATAATTTCATCAAGAAAAGCTACTGATTATGAAAAAAAAGGTTATGAAAGGAATATTGTACTATGAAAGAAAATGATGAATTTTTAGAAAAGGAATTTAATTTTGACAAAGCCATAAAAAATCCATATGCTAAAGAATTAAAAAAGCAGATTACCATAAGGATTCCATTTAATGTAATTGATTATTTTAAAAACGAATCCCATGAAACTGGTGTTCCTTACCAGACACTGATTAACTTATATTTAATTAACTGCGTTAAAGAAAAGAAAAAATTTAATATGAACTGGGTATAAAGAAAAAGACTAGCTGCTAACTATACGACGGTTAGAAATAATTTGAAAGATTATTGTGACAAGGCAACATGTCAATGACCCATCACTAAAGTGACGGGCTTGTGTTTAAGCTACTACATAGTGGCATCAAGCCCGATATTGACTAGCCTAAGTTCTGTGAGAACTACGTTACCTACAAATATATAGTCACCTACGGATGTAGTACCAAGTCTGTAGCTCTGAGGTATGTAATTAAAAGTCCTGTTGGGTAGGGACGGTGTTACATGTATAAAACTGTAGGATAACATTGGCGATGGTACACTAACCACTCTACAGAGTGAGTATTTATTAAAAAGAAAGGAGCACATGTAATGGTTTTTATTTTAAATGATGACAGACGTATCGGTTTTGTACCCTAGTAAAATCAACTGGTTGTAAAACACAGAGATATTATAATTAAATTGTATGCCAGTTTTGTACCCTAGTAAAATCAACTGGTTGTAAAACTTGAACAATGGCAAGAAGGAAGAAAACTTAGTTTTGTACCCTAGTAAAATCAACTGGTTGTAAAACCTCAAAGCTTAGTCTAAGTCTTTAATGACTACGTTACCTGTAAATATATAGGCACCGTGGAATGTTTAGCCTAGTTCCACGCTCTGCGGTTGGTGATTAAACAGTTCTTGAGGGTATGGAACAGTGTTGCCAACATTAAACTACAGGATAACTTTGACGAAGGCTACATTACCGCTTTTAGCGAGTTATTAATTTTTAGAAAAGGATTTAACTTTATGGTCTATGTACTGAATAAAGACGGACAACCCATAATGCCTACACAAAACCATGCTAAAGTGCGTGTGCTTCTAAAAAACAACAAGGCGAGGGTTATAAACAGATGTCCGTTTACAATACAGCTTTTATACGAATGTGATAATCAGACGCAGCCTGTATCTCTTGGTATTGATGCAGGAAGCAAACACATTGGTATATCCGCAACAACAGAAAGTAAGGTTCTTTACGAAGCGGATGTTGAACTAAGGAATGATATTGTTGATTTACTTTCTACAAGACGCGAGGCCCGCAGGACAAGACGTAACAGAAAGACACGTTACCGCAAACCAAGATTTAATAACAGGGTTTCAACTAAAAAGCAAGGCTGGCTTGCACCTTCAATAAAACAGAAGATCCAGTCTCACCTTACGGTTGTTGACAAAGTAAACAAAATACTTCCAGTATCTAAAACAACAGTTGAAGTTGCCTCTTTTGACATTCAGAAGATAAAGAATCCTGGCATCAAAAATACAGATTACCAGCAGGGCGAACAACTTGGCTTTTGGAACATTAGGGAATACGTAATGTTCCGTGATGGCCATGTGTGCCAGTGCTGCAAAGGCAAATCAAAGGATAAAATACTTAATGTGCATCATATTGAAAGCCGCAAGGTTGGTGGTGATGCGCCGAATAATCTTATAACATTATGTGAGACCTGTCATACAGGTTATCACAAAGGAAAAATAAAACTTCCTAAAGAAATAAAACGTGGTATGAAGTTTAAAGATGCTACCTTTATGGGTATTATGCGTTGGGCTTTCTATAATAAGTTAAAAGAATTATACCCTAATGTTAGTTTGACCTATGGGTATATCACAAAAAATACACGCATAGTAAATGGTCTTTCTAAAGAACATTTCATTGATGCAAGATGTATAAGTGGTAATCCTAATGCGTCATCTGATGGCATAGTTTATTATCAAAAGAAAGTAAGATGCCACAACAGACAGATACACAAACAAAAAATATTAAAAGGTGGAATACATAAGCTTAATCAGGCTCCTTATAAGGTTAAGGGTTTTAGACTTTTTGACAAGGTTCAGTACCAAGGGAATGATTATTTTATTTTTGGAAGACGTTCAAACGGATTTTTTGACATCAGAACATTAGATGGCATAAAAGTTAATAAAGGTAGTTTATCTTATAAAAAGATAACACTTTTAGAGATGTCACAAAGTTTTCTAACAGAACAAAGAAAGGTAATAGCATAACCGATAAAGCGATCCTCTCACGATTGAAATCGCGAGTCTCCGCGCGTGGTAAGCCAAAGGGTTTTTTATGAATATAGAAACATTTAGATGTCCTAACTGTGGTGGGGAAATCAAATTTCTTGATAATAGAGATTTTGTGTTTTGCTCTTATTGCGGATCGCAAATATATAAAGATGATGGTTCTAAACGAATCCGTTATGATATAAATAAGCGTGTAATTAACGAAAACATTGATTATACAAAAATGCGTGTTAGCGACAACGAGTTAAAAGACAAAAAGTATACTACAATAATGCTTATTGGGTATCTTGTCTTTAGCATTATAGTTCTAATTTTTATGAATCTTTTTGTATTTTAAAAAGCTCGGGATAGCATGTAAGCAATGCTATCCTGAGTTTTTTTAGAATCATCGGGGTGAAAAAATTCTTAATGTAATATTTTGTTTTTGAGATTTTTTCTTTCTTTTATTTTTCCCAATTTTTTCAAGTAGACATAATTCTAATTGTTTTTCCACTTTCTTTTTTTGCAATGCAAAAAAGCAATACAGTAATAAAAATGTAGAAAATCAATAAAATTGCTTATGATATCTGAAATAATGCTTATTGCTAAACGATATTACGTGGTGTATAATAACAGTAAAGTTATCTCCTAAAATATGTGTCATATTATTTAAAGGGGCTACGAGGTATTATTTCGTAGCCCTCTCCCCAAAAAAATCGAGGTGAAAATGGTTTATCTTGGTTCTAAAATTCACATTGCTAAATATATTATCCCTATTATTCAAAACTTGATAGATTATTACAACGTTGAAACATATGTCGAGCCTTTTGTAGGTGGATGCAATGTGATAGACAAGATTCATGCACCTATAAGAATAGGCAATGACAAGAATAAATATCTTATAGAGATGTTCAGGAATTTAGATAAATTAGATTCGTTTCCACTTGATTTATCAAAAGAGGAGTATGACGTTTGTAAACGATGTGCAAAAAAAGATGATGGAAGTCGTGAAGCATGGTATATCGGAGCTGTAGGCTCGTTATATTCATACTTTGGAAAAATCTGGGGGGGGGTACTGCTTAAAAGCTCGTGATGACAGGAATTACGTGTCAGAGCACTATAGGAATCTCTTATCTCAGAAAGAAAACTTGCTAACTGTTGATTTTAGATGTGAAGACTATAGAAATTTAAACATTCCTAATGGAAGTGTAGTATATTGTGATCCACCTTATAAAGATACTTATAAATATTTTGGGATGGAAGACTTTGATAGTGACGATTTTTGGGAATGGGTAAGAATTATTTCAAAAGATAATTATGTAATTACAAGTGAAGTTGTTGCTCCAGATGATTTTAAGGCGATATGGCAGAAAACAGACAATAGAGGAAAATTTAAAGAAAGAAACGAAAAATTGTTTGCATATAGAGGTGGTTTGTATGTTCCATAACGTTCGTATTGTTCCACTTGATAGTCCTGGTACATATAGTGTTTACATTGACGATAAAAAAGTTAGAGCAAGTCATGTAAAAGTTGATATTGGAATTGATAGGAGTCCAGTTGTAGAGTTAGAGATTCCTTCAAATATTGAATCTGAATGTAATCGTGCATTGCTTAAACTTGATGACACAACAGTTCTTTTGAACGTTAGAGAAAAATTAGAAGATGAAAAGTTTAGAAATGAGCTGACAAGGGAAATCAGCAGATATTATGGGACGGATATTATCAGCGAATTAGAAAAAATAAAGCATGATTACATACAAAAAAATATTTCTCACAAGAAATATGAATTTACCATTAAAGATTTTCCAAGAGTAGAAGCTGTTGAAAATGATAGTGTTAATCCTTTTTACGGGAATTTGTCTTTAGCATGGATGGAAGAGATAGCAAAAGATCTTAGGGCTATAAGAATGAATTTAGACGAAACGTGAGGTGGAAAGAATGAGTTTGGAAAAGTGGGCTGAAGAAGAAATTAAGATTGCTTGTACAAATGAGAATCCTGACTGGGACGGAAAAAGTTTCGATTATGGATGCAGCATTTATATGTCTGCATTAAAAGCTTTTAAAAGCCTATTAGAAGATGGCCATAGTGGTTGTAGTGTTCAGTTTGCCAAACAAATTTTATGTAGACTAATTGATGGAAAGCCTTTGACACCAATTGAAGATGATGAAGATAATTGGATTAATAGAGGGGATAGAGATTCAAACAGCGGATATGTTTGCTACCAAAATAAAAGGATGTCTTCACTTTTTAAATACGTGTATGATGACGGGACTATTAAATATTCGGATGTTGACAGAGTTGTTTTGATAGAACCTGATGGTTCGGGGTGGCATAATGGATTAGCATCTAGGATTGTAGATGAAATGTTCCCTATTTCTATGCCATATTCGCCAGCTGACAAAGCATATGAGGTACATGTTGAGGATTGTCTTTTTGATGCAAATAACGGCGATTATGACACAAGACATTTTAAATATATGATTAAACCAGATGGAACAAAGGTTGACATTGAGAGATATTTTGCCGAGAAGAACTGCAAATTTGTTGAGATATCTAGGGAAGAATACAAAGAAAGAAAAGCGAATAGTGTTAGATAAATGGGGGATATATGAGGTTTATTGATTTCTTTGCAGGTGTAGGTGGTTTTAGAAGGGGACTTGAAAAAGCTGGTCATAAATGTGTTGGATTTTGTGAAGCAGATAAATATGCAACTATGAGTTATACTTCGATGCATTTGATTACTGATGAGCAGCGTAAATTTCTAGCTACTTTAGATTTAAAAAAACGTCAGAAAGAAATTCTTAAGGAAGAATACAGAAACGGGGAATGGTATTCTGATGATATTAGAAAGGTAAAATTTGATGATTTACCTAAAGCTGATTGTTGGACGTTTGGTGCTCCATGTTTTGTCGCTGGAACTTTAATTACAACTAAAGAAGGATATAAGCCGATTGAAGAAGTTAAAAAGGGTGATTTTGTTCTTACTCATAAGAATAGATACAAAGAAGTACTTACCACAATGAAGAGTATCAAAAAAGGGATTTATACATTACAAGTTCAGGGTATTCCTGATACTGAGTGTACTGGAAATCATAGGTTTTATGTGAGATACAAACTTAAAAAATATGATAGTGAAACACAGACTAGATATATAGGATGGAGTAAGCCTACTTGGAAAATGGTAAAAAACTTTAATGGAAAGGAGTTTATTATTTTTCCTTGTAATTATGAAAGTGACAATCCATATAATATCACACAAAAAGAGGCTTGGTTTTTAGGTAGATATTTAGCTGATGGAACTATTTCTGATAATAAAAAAATAATTTGGCTTGTTGGTAATGGTAAGATTCCAAGCTTTATGAGAAGAAAAAAATCTCTTGGATATTATCTTGGAAGGTGCATATCCGATTATGAATTTGAATCTTGCAATCCTAGATTAATAGATTTATGCAGCAAATTGGGAAAGACAAACGAAAGTAAAACTATTCCACCTTTTATAGAGAACCTTCCGAGGGATATATTAGCGGAATTTATAATGGGATATGTCACTAGTCAGCCTGATTTATCTCCAACTGTTTACAAGTTTACTGCAACTAGCAAAGAACTTGCTTGCAAACTAGGACAGATGCTTCAAAAAACATATAACATTCCCTATTCGCTTAAGAAAGAGTATTACGTACAACCATTTTTTAAAAAAAGAAATATGTTCTTTTTTGATTTTTGGACTATACATTTTCCAAAACATAACATAAAAGACTTCAAAGGAAGAATGATTGATGGGAATCTTTGGATGCCAATAAAGAAAATAACCTTCGATGAGAAAAGAGAAGAGGTTGTTTACAATATGGAGGTTAAGGATGACAACAGCTACACAGCTAACAATATGGGAGTTCATAACTGCCAAGACTTCTCAATCGCTGGAAAGCGAGCAGGACTTGAAGGGGACAGAAGTAGTCTCGTTGGAGAAATATTTAGGCTGTTGTGGGAAGCGAGGGAAGAAGATAGACCTGAATGGCTTATCTATGAGAACGTTAAAGGAATGCTTAGCTCAAACAGAGGATTCGATTATTTCCACATACTCTCTGAGATGGATCGGGGGGGGGTACGACATTGAATGGGAACTATTCAACTCTAAAGACTATGGAGTGCCACAAAACAGGGAAAGGGTGTACACTGTTGGACATCTTAGAAGATTCGGTTCCAGAAAAATATTTCCTATCTGCGGACCAGATGCAGAAGATAATTCTATCAAACTAAATCAAATAGGAATGCTTGATTCTGAGAAGATATATAATCCTACAAGATATAGAATTTATGATGATAAAGGACTTGCCCCAACTATTACTTCTACAGATGGGCATGGGGGGGAAGAGGTCCACATACAATAATCGAATTTAGTGAGGGGAAAGATGGATGATATTATCTATGAAGGAGATTGCCCATCATGGCATCAGCGTTCAGGCATTTTAGGAATAGGGGGGGTGGCACGTACATTGACTGCAACAGATTATAAACAACCTATGAGTGTCCTTATCCCTATATCATTTGCTAGAGGTGAGATAGTGAAAGAAATAGATACAGCACATTGCTTACAAGCAGAAGCATTGCAAAAAGAAAGTTTGATGATGAATCAAGAGATGACAAAGGTTGTCATGCCTGTTTTAACTCCTGATAGAGTTGAGAAACGTCAAAATGGGAGACGATTTAAGGAATATGGCGAGCCTGAATTTACTTTGACAAGTCAGGATATTCATGGAGTAGGTGTTGAAGTCAGAGTAGAAGATGTCTCTGGTGCAATGAGTGGTTATGAATATTCCATAAGTGATGGTATTGCTTCTTCTCTTACTACGTCAGATCAGAGGAAAATATTTGGTTCAAAACAGTCACGTACTATGCCGTGTCTTAAAATACAAGAAGCGACTAAGCAGGGATATTCTGAGGCTCATGTGGGCGACTCTATTAATCTTTCTATGCCAGATAGTAAAACTAGACGTGGGCGCGTAGGTGGGGGGGTCGCTCAAACTTTGGACACTCAATGCAATCAGGGCACAATGAAAGTGATACAGGGGATTGTCCCTAACGAAGAACATCCTGGAATGATGGTGGAGCTTGCTCCAGATTGCCATGTATATGCGGTTTGGTATGAGAAATATCAATGTTATATTTCGATTAGGAAGCTTACTCCGAAAGAATGCTTTAGGCTACAAGGTTGGGATGATGAATATTTTGAAAGAGCCAGGTTTGTTAATTCAGATAGCCAATTGTATAAGCAAGCCGGTAATGGTGTGACAGTTAATGTTGTATATGAGATAGGAAAAAGGATTAATGCAGGATGATACATTTGTTTTTAGGGTGTTACTTATATGGTTTTTGTGTTTGGTGTTTTTAGCAATAGTAGGATTTTTGATTTAATTCGGAAAGGCGGTGAATATGACGCTAGTTATGCTTAAGAACAGATGTGCAATTCCTGTAAGTGGGGATATTGTTCAATGGAATGACGATTTTTTAAAAATTTATGATGGTGGAATTTTAAAGGGTGAGTATAGAGCTGAAGATGTAGCTGGATATAATTTCGTTGATGATGATGAATACGAAGATTACGATTACGAGGATGATGATAATGAAGATAAACTATGGTGAGTTAGGCGAACTTGTCGAGAAACTTATTCGTATAAAAGATAGGTATGATATGTCACTTCAAGACAGGGATGCTATATCAGATGCTTGTAATGTTATTTATCACGAACTTATCGAGAAAAATAGGTGAGAATATGGAATTCATAAAAGATTTTGAAAATGAAATCGGTAAAGAATTCAATAATGATCTATTGGTAAAGGTTTTAGAGTTCGGAAGGACTATGTACTTAGATGGGTATCATAAAGGTGTTGAAGCTGCTAGAGATTGGATTTCTAATGATATTCCAAACGAAGATGTTAAATGGGTACTAACTAAGTTAATGATGAATGGCAGCTTCTATGGAATTGCATTGGGGTATTATGACCGTAGTAAATCTGATTGGTTTTGCCAACAAATCGGATGGTTAGGAGATTTTAGGAACTTGTTTACTGTTAATTCGTGGTCAGCAATATAGAAAGGATTAGACATGTGCGAAAGTGAACTTATAACTAAGATCTCAGATGATACAGGGTTTGATAAGGAGACTCTTAAATATATTTTTGATATTGCAAAAGACTTTTTTGTAAAAGGAATTATAAGGGATGGTAATGTGATTATCAAGAATGTTGGAACTTTCCGGATTGTTGATATACATCCTGGACATGCTTACAACTTTAAAACTGGGGATATTATTAAGATTGATAGGATAAATACTGTACGTTTTAGGATTGCGGATAGACTTAGAAGACAGGTTAATGAATTTGCGGAGTCATTTACGAAAAGAGACGAGTAAAATACGCATGATATTTTTATCCCTTTTTGGGGTTTAAATATACTTGTCATTTCTTACCTTTGGGCGGGGCTTTTGCTTCGCCCACTCCCTAGAGGTGGTATTATGAGTCTAAGTGAACTTAAACGTGTTATGGATCAGGTAGATATAGCTGCTGATAAATGTCTGACTGATGAAGAAGTGCTTAAATCTTATGTTGTGGGTATGCGAGTTGCTATCTTACGTGAGAACGACGTGGAATATGGCTTAGAGATAGGCAAAAAGGCTAAAAGGTATATTGAATCATTTATAAGAGAAAAATCGAATGGTGGCGATTTTAAGTGGCTTGAAGAGTTTTCTCAGAGGAACAAACATCCTTTTGGTGTGATTGACCAATATTATGAGGTGTTGAAGCTTGAAGCTCCGTTTTTGCTTGATAGTTTTAAGCTGTTTTTGGAAAAAAATCGTCCTAGGAAGGAAAGGTTCTACGAACCCAGGAGAGGAACACTTTATAGGATTACGGATGCTGTTCAGAGGCTTGAAGAGGACAAGCTTGATATACTTTTTTTACACCAACCACCGAGGACCGGTAAGAGTGGAGATTTAACAATGGATACGGTTTGGCATTGTAGCAGAGATACTGAAAGGTCAAATTTGTATGTCACATATAAGGAAGGCCTAGGGGGAGCTTTTTTACAAGGTGTATCGGAAATTATGATTGATCCGACATACTGTTACAAAGAGGTTTTTCCGGATGTAAAGATTGTGTCCACTGATGCCAAGAACAATAAGATGGACTTAGGACGTGTAAAAAAATATAAGACTTTATCTGGAAAAGGTTTGGAATCTGGTCTAAACGGAGAATACGATGCACATGGATGGATGATTATTGATGATCCATTAGAAGGGATTCAGGATGTTATGTCGAAGGATGTTCTTAGACGTAAACAGGTTATTTTTGACAACAACGTGTTGTCTCGTAAAAAGGAAAACTGCAAGGTTATTTGCATGGGTACTTTGTGGGCTACAGATGACTTGTTTATGAATTATCTTGACTTTATACAGACTAGTCCTGAGATGAAAGATACAAGATATGAGGTTATTAAGATTCCGGCACTTGATCCTAAGACTGATGAAAGTAATTTTAACTATGAATATGGTGTTGGGTTTACTACTAAGTATTATCGAGGGGTTCGCTCTAAATTTGAGAACAATGAGGATTTAGCGGGGTGGCAATGCCAGTATATGCAAGATCCGATTGATAGAACTGGTGCAGTATTTAATCCTGAGCATATGAAGTATTACACGTATCTTCCTTCAGGACAGCCGATAAAGGTTATAACTCACGTAGACGTATCTCTTGGCGGTGGAGACTTTTTATCTATGCCTGTTGTTTATTACTTTGAGAATGATGAAGGTGTTATGGAGGGATATGTTGAAGATGTTGTATTCGATAACTCCGAAAAGCAGATTACTCAGCCTGAAGTATTAGCTATGATTAAACGACATAAAATTAAGCATGTTCACTTCGAGGCTAATCAGGGTGGAGAAGCATATGCTGATGAGATTAAAAAGATGATTAAAGACGACTCTGATTATAAGGAGGTTTGCAATATTACTTCCGATTGGGCTTTGACTACTAAGAGGAAATTCCAACGTATATTTGACAATGCAGGTGAAATAAGGGAATTATATTTTAAAGATCCTCAGCATCAAACAATTCAGTACAGAAGGTTTATGAATAATTTGTTTGCTTTTTCTGAGAATTTGACAAAGAAAGACCATGATGATGCTCCTGATTCGTTGTCGGGGTTGATTGATTTTGAAAAGCATGGAACAGGCATTAGAAAAGCCAGGATAATTAATAGTCCTATCTGAAAGGCGGTGACTATGGTTGTATTTAAAGCTGTTGTAACAACGTTATTAATTCTAAAAATTATTGCAAGTATGTGTGTTGGATATGCAGAAAAACAAAGTTCGACTAGGAGGGCGATTTATGCTTTGATGATTGTTGACATATTCGCAGTATTAGCAATATGGAGGTAGTCATGACGGATAGAGAGTATTTATCTCAACTAAAAACAATAGATGGTAAAATTCGATATAAGTGTGATGAAGAGCAAAGGTGGAGAGATATTGCAACTAATATGACTGCTAAGATTTCAGAAAACAAGGTCCAGAATACAAAAAATCCGGACCCATTAGGCGAAGCTATTACAAGAGCTGTCACTTATCAAAGGGAATGTGCAGATCTTACGATTAAGTTGATAGAGTTAAAACATACAATTACTGATCAGATTGACAGTTTAAATGACGATTTAGCACATTATCTTTTGATTGCATTTTTTATAGACAATAAGACGTACAATGATATTTCGGAGGAGAAGGATTGGACATATAATCACACGTTAAAAGAAATCAGAAAAGCAATACTTATGTTCGGGGATAAATACAGAGAACTTTATAAAGATTTATAAATGTTGAGGCTGTCAGAAATGATAGCCTTTTATTATAAATATGGAAATCACTACTATAATGTGGAATATATAACCTAGAGTATTGACAAAACAAATAAACGTGGTACTATTATAGTATAACAATTAGCTTTTTTTCAGGGAAGAGGTTATATGGACGCAACAACAGAATTATTAAAAGATTATCTTTTAGATAAAGGTATACAATTGAAGAATTTATCGGAAAAGGCAAATATTCCGTATAGTACGCTTAGGGATGTTTTTTGCAACAAAAAAAGTAAAAGGTCTTTGAGAGCTGCGGAATTCATGAGAATATGTCATTTTTTGGAATTAAACCCTATGAAATTTTATAGTGATAAAATTGAATTAGACGAGTAAATCTAAAGCGGAGGGGATTGGATGATTAAGTCTAAGTTGAGTTTGAAGCAACCATGTTCCAGATGTTTACTTCAAACTATTGCCCGCATAATAGGAGTTTCTTTATCAGCCACGACTCTTATATGCTTTGAGGTTTCAACTTACAACTTTTTTAGAAGACCTGAAATTGTAACACATGCATCTTCCAATATACATGTTTTGGGTAGTGTAAATTTTGAAGATGGCTTACAACAATTTTATTGTGATGTTCAGGCAACACCAATAAAAGAAAGCAAACTACATTTTTCTGAAGCAGATGAGCTTGCCCTTATGAAGATTGCTAAAGCTGAGCATGGGAATACTGACGCATATGGTCAAGCACTTATCATGATGACAGTTATTAACAGACTTCATAGTAAAAAATTTCCAAATTCAATTAAAGGCATTTTGTCTCAAAAGAGACAATTTACTACTGTTTCAAACGGATCATACAAAAAAGCTATTCCAGATAGTACAACTAAGAAAGCTTTAATCCTTGTTGAAACAGGTAAAGTTAAATCTAAAGCTTTATATTTTGAAGCTTCCTGGTTAAAAGGGAGTTGGCAATCAAAACATAGGAAACACCTGTTTGAATATAAGGGTACTAGATATTACAAGTAGTCCGTAGGAAATATTTTTTACACAAAATAGCATATACAGAAAAAGTTGTCAACGGATAATGTTATTTTTATTAAAAAAGTTCTTATCCATAAAGACTTTTTTCGGAAAGGATGTCATGAGAAAAAGATCTAACGTAACAAGATATGAAGGATTTTCGGTTTTTTCAGGCAGACCAACTGAATGTTTTCATCATTTGCTATTTGGAAAAGGGGTTAGGAAACTCGCTGATGATGATTTAATTACAATTCCACTTTTACACTGCGAACATAATATGTCAATGAATGGAGTGCAATATCAGATTCATGATAATCCGGCGGCAGAAAAACTTTCTAAAATTGCCGGACAGCTTGCTTATGAAAGACTTTATCTTGCTAGAATGTTGGAACAATGTGATAACGTCGGACACCAAAGCTACGAGGATTGGTTAGACGAGGCCAGAGAGGACTTTAGAAGAAGATACGGAGAGAGTTGGCTATGATTTACAAGGTTATTATTAGCGGTAAAAATCATGGGAATCACACTGCTCCTGGATGGAATGATAGGATAGCTGCAAGTGCGAGACATCCATTACAAGGGTCAAGAATGGAAAGTGATTTTGTAATGGTATGTGCAAATGCTATTAGAATGCAACTTAAAGATGTCAAGATAAAAGTTCCTGTCAGTATTAGATACGTTTTTTACGAATCTGACAGACGAAGAGATTTGGGAAATATTGATTATATCGACAAACCTTTTTCTGATGCTTTACAGGTTGCAGGATATTTAAAGAATGATGGTCAAAATGAGATAAAAAAACTTACTTTTGAACTTGGAGAAACTGATAAGAAGAATCCAAGAATAGAAATATTCGTCGAGGAGATTACTGAAAATGATGGACTTTGAACTATTTATGAAAGTTTGTAATGCTCTTAAAAACACAAAAAATATTGAAGAGAGTCTGAAGAAGTTTCCAAAGGCTTTTGATAAACTATCCAAAGAAAATAATTTTGAGGATATGTCTAGGGTTATTGTGGCTCTTGATATATTTACAACAAGTCTTAAGCCTATTGTAGATAAGTATTATTCAGATGATGCGGATGTTTTATCAGACGAGGAATTTTATAATAGACTAAAGGAATTGCTTAAACGTATGGATCAATAAGCTTTTTGGTTGGGAATTTATATCACAGTAAAAACCAACTTCAAACATATGATTTAAAAGTCCTGGGTCTCTTGACTCAGGCGAAAGGAGTGTTTGTGCCACAACGATATTATTGGCTCAAATTACAAAATAATTTTTTTTCTGATAAAAGGATGAAAAAACTCAGGAAAATTGCAGGTGGCGATACATACACTGTTATTTATTTAAAAATGATGTTACGGAGTTTGGAAAATGAGGGGATTTTAGAATTTGAAGGTGTAGAGGAATCTTTTGCTGATGAACTTGCACTTGATCTTGATGAAGATAGTGACAATGTAAAGGTTACTATTTCGTTTTTATTATCAGCAGGATTGATGGTTGAAATAGATGACAGAACTTATGAATTACCAGAAGTTAAGCGGAATATTGGCAGTGAATCTAAGTGGGCTGAGAAGAAAAGGAATTATAGATTGAAGGAAAAAACGAGGACATTGTCCTCAGAGTGTCCTTCTCTTGTCACAAAATGTCCGATAGAGATAGAGAAAGAGATAGAGAAAGAGGGAGATATAGAAGAAGAGAAAGAGGGAGAGTCTGAGAGGGGAAAAACCACAATTCAACTTATTGTTGAAATGTTCAATGATACTTGCGTATCATTCCCCAAAGTGACTGCTATATCTGAAAAACGCAAGAAAACGATAAGAGCAAGACTTAACACTTATAATGTTCCTCAAATAAAAGAGGTTTTTTGCAAAGCTCAGGCTTCTGACTTTCTTAGAGGTAAAAATAATCGAAATTGGGTGGCTAATTTTGACTGGATTATGTCAGATAGTAATTTTGCTAAGATACTTGATGGAAATTATGACAATCGAATTCAGACTAACAATTCTAAGACCATTGACAATAACATGAATGAGTGGAGAGATGCATATGAGAAAGCAAAAAGAAGGGATCAGCAAGATACTGATGGAAAGGATAATTGATGACACAAGCAGAGGTTACGGAACTTTTATTTGCAATTCAGAGTTTTTATCCGAACTGGAATAATAAGTTAGATAAAGACACTATTGTAAAAATGTATTCGAGAATTTATAAACCCTTTCCGCTGGACCAGTGTTTGGCTGCTTTAGATGATTATGTTAGGACAGATACTACTGGTTTTGCTCCTGTTCCTGGCCAACTTATAGGGAGAATAAATAAAGTTAACACTCCTAAACTATTGAATTCTGAAGAGGCATGGAATTTAGTATTTAAAGCTTTAGGAAATAGTATTTATCATGCTGATGAAGAGTTTGACAAGCTTCCGGAACTTGTCAAAAAAACAATTGGCAGCCCTATATACTTAAGGGAACTTGCTTCGCTTCCAACTGCTCAGATACAGTCAGTTGAAAAGTCACAATTTATAAAGGTTTACGTCAAAGAGTGCGAAGATGAAATACAAAATCTAAATATTGATTCTAAGTTAATAGAGAGAATGAAAAATAAAGCTAAAGACGTAATAGAAAATAAAACGTCTGAGACGGTCTAGCTTCGCGTTAGACGAGGTTTGAAATAAATCATGAGGAATCCGTCAACAAAGTAACAAAACCACCTTGTAGAGGAAAATAGAGGGTGTAGAAAGGGTGCCTATGGACGAACAATACACGATTCAATGCATGGATGAATTTGGAACATGGCAAATTGCAAGATTTTGTGAGAAGAGTTCTGATTTGGAAAAGACAAAAGAAAGAATGTTGGATGCTTCTATTAGATATCCTAAAGCAAAACTAAGAATCGTTAAAAGAAAAATATTTTGTGGTAAGTGGGAACCGCTTGATGAGGTGAAAAATGGTTAAAGTATTCAAGGTTAAAGTCGATACCAGCTTTTACGAAAAAATCTTAGCAGGACAAAAGACGGCTATTAGAAAGATTTCAGACAGGTATGAAGAACTTGACAAGATTGAATATCATGAATTTTCAGATGACGAGCCTACAGGCAGGAGTCTTAAAGTTGTAATTACCAGAATAGATAGGGACTGTGAAGGTCTTATGCCTGGATATGCTTTGGTGGAATTTAGAAAGTGTGTGCAATGACAGCAGATTATATGTTTAATGATAAATTAAAAGAAGGGCTTTATGTAGTTGAGTCGATAGATAGAGTTAAAGATTTATATCATATAGGCGATTATTTTTATATAATTAATCCGTTTGCGGATGGTGAAGTTCAAAAAGTCTATGTGGAATATAAATATAGCAAATTTGTTATCGTAAACAATGGAAAATATAGATGGTCAATCCCGTGGTTTGATTTATGGGAAAAAGAGCGTGGTAAAATCTTATGAAACCTGAATATAGAGTCGTAAAATGTGATTTTTGTGGGAAAGATATATATAGTGACATCTACAAGATTGATGATAAAATTGTAGAAGAGAAGTATGTATGCCCTTATTGTCATACAAAGTACGAAAACAATTACGGCATGGTTACGCTTATTCTAGGCTCAGAAGAAGATAGAAAAGAAAAATAATTGGTAGGTCTTACCTGTCCGAACCATTAAACGTGTGTGGACATTTGGGATGGTGGATGAAGCACAAAAAGGGTAAATAAATTTTTAAGGGAGAAAATGATATGTGTAAGGTAATTGCAATCGCAAACCAGAAGGGCGGAGTTGGTAAGACAACTACTGCAATGAATTTAGGAGCAGGACTTGCTAGAAGTGGGAAGAAGGTTTTGATGATTGATGCGGATCCTCAGGGGTCTTTATCAATTTGTTGTGGCTTTTTTGAACCTGAAAAATTGAAAGATACTTTGGCAGACATTATGGAAAAAATGGCTAATGATGAAGAAGTAGGCGAAGGATTCGCGGTTCTAAATGTTATGGAAAACATGGATTTGATACCATCTAATATTGATTTAGCTGCTGTTGAGGTTGCCTTGATTAGTATTATGAGTAGAGAACTTGTTTTGAGAGATTATCTGGAGAAGGTAAAAAATAAATATGACTATGTTATTATTGATTGTATGCCTTCTTTGGGAGTTTTGACAACAAATGCTCTTGCGTGTGCTGACTCAGTATTGATACCTGTACAAAGCGCGTTTTTGCCTATTAAAGGTCTTCAGGCACTCATCAAAACTATTACCATTGTGAAAAAGAGACTTAATTATAAGCTTAATGTCGAGGGAATTCTATTAACAATGGTTGATAGAAGAACAACATTTGCAAAGATGATTATTGATGAAGTTCATGAGGGATATGGAAATAGTCTTCCAGTTCTTGATATTGAGATTCCTTTATCTGTTAGAGCAACAGAAACTTCTGCACTTGGAAAGGATATTTTTGAATATGATCCTAACGGGAAAGTTGCTGAAGCATATTCTGAATTGACTAAGTATGTAATGAGATAAGGTGAAAGATATGATAAAAAAAGAGCAGATTCATTTTGCAAGTGTTGATGAGTTGTTAGGTGCTCCTCAGATTGAGGAAGGCTTAGAAAAGATTGCTGTTGAACTTATTCATCCATTTAAAAATCATCCATTTAAGGTTATAGATGATGACAAAATGGAAGATTTGGTTGAGAGCATAAAAGATAATGGGGTTTTAAACCCTGTTATCTTAAGATTAGCAGATCATGGAACTTTTGAAATGATTTCCGGTCACAGAAGGCTTCATGCAGCTAAGAAGGCTGGGCTTGAAAAGATTCCGGCTATTGTAAAGAATTATGATGACGATGAAGCTATTTTGGTGATGGTAGATAGTAATGTTCAAAGAGAGGAAGTTCTTCCAAGTGAACGTGCATGGTCACTAAAAATGAAGATGGATGTAATGGAAAAGAGACAGGGTAAAAGAAATGATTTAACTTCGTGCACTCAATGCACGAAGTCATCAGCGGAAATAGCCGGAGAAAATTATGGATTAAAAAAACGTCAAGTTTTAAATTACATTCGATTGACAGAACTTATTCCTGAATTACTTAGTTTGGTTGACCTAAAGAAAATATCAATAGTTTTAGGAGTGGATATCTCATATTTTGATAAAGAGCTTCAACAATGGATATTGGAATATTTCAACGAGCATGGGGCTTTGAAACCTATCCAAATTCAAGCTGTTAAAGATGCATCTGGAGAATTAACTCAAGATAGAGTTATAGAACTTATGGATGCTGCAATCACTAAAAAGGCTTCCAGAAAAGTGTCTATATCTGAAAAGACGTTAGATAGATATTTTCCTGAAGATTATGATGCAAAAAAGAGAGAGCAGATAATTATAAGTTTATTGGAACAATGGTCGGCAAATTTGTAGAGGTATAAATATGGATTATGTTACAGGGGATGAACTTAAAAGACTGGTTATGGAAGGCGCTATGCTGTCGAAAGATATTCAACTTATGGTAATAAAATGGGCTGATAAGAACCATATTAGTAGAGTTGACGCGGGAAGATTCATTTTCAAGGATATTTATGAACAATATATAAAGGCGATGAACGCATGGGATGAGATTGAAAAACTCAGTGACGAGGAATTTAAAAATACTATGCAAGCTATTGAAAGAAGCAATAAAAAACGAATTAAAAAGTTCCTAGATGGTCAATGATTCAACTTCGTGCACTCAATGCACGAAGTCAAAAACAACTTCGTGCACTTAATGCACGAAGTTAGTTTGGAGGCGCGAATGGAGTTTTACGACACATGTGCTTTACTTAACAGTTATGATTCCTTGCAAGGAAAAAAGTTTGTGATTTCAGAAATTTCTTTGAGGGAACTTGAAGAAATCAAGTCTAGTAGGTCAAAAGATGAAGAGGCAAAATTTAAGGCTAGACAAGTTTCAAAGGTGCTATTAGAGAATGCAAAAAACATTGAAATTGTGAGGTTTACTGAGGGTGTAAGTAAGCTTTGGAAAGTAAATGAGCTTGCAGATAATAATGACGGGAAAATCATTGCTAGTGTGCTGTGGTATTCAATTCATATAAACCAGGACATTGTATTTGTGTGTGACGATGTGTGTTGTAGACTTAATGCTGTTAAACTGGGGATTGAGAATCGAGGAAGTTGTAATCATATAGAGGATTATAGAGGCTACTTAGAAGTAACTATGACCGAAGATAATATGGCTTCCTTTTTTCAGAATCCATCAGAAAATATTTATGAGCTTAATGTGAATGAGTATTTGATAATTGATAATCTTGAGAAAGACAACGTATATAAGTGGAATGGGGAAATTTATGAAAAAGTTGATTTTCAATCTTGGAAGAGCGAAACGTGGGGGTGTGTTAAGCCAAGAGACGCGGTTCAGCAGTGCGCTTTTGACTCAATCATGAATAATAAGATTACTCTTCTATTTGGAAGAGCAGGTTCCGGAAAAACACTTATTCCTATGGCTTTTGCTGAGATTGCTTTGAAAAAAGGAATTTATGATAAAGAGACTTTTATTTATTCATACGATGTTCTTAAGGGTTCTAAAGATCTAGGGTATGAAAAGGGAGACCATACGACTAAACTTTTGAACTATGGTGCTATTGGTAATATTCTTTCGACTAAATTCGGGGATATGGTGGAGGTTGAAAGAAAGATTGACGATGGTGTTTTGCAGATTTTCCCGACAGCCTATATAAGAGGTATGTCAATTTGCAAGAGTGTTGTGATTATAACTGAAGCGCAAAATCTGGATAGCTATACTCTTAAGACTATTATTCAGAGATGTGAAGACGACTGTAAAATCATTATTGAAGGAGATATGATTGAACAGGCAGATACAAACGTAACGATGCGTGGTATGAGACGTTTTATAGAAGTCTTTAAGGGTCAGGATTTTGTTGGTATTGTGAAACTTCGTGAAAATTATAGGTCAGCATATGGTGAGCTGGCAGATAGGATGTGAGATGAGTAGGAAAGAATATATTGAGGCTTATGAGTTTATGACTGAGTATGAGAAGGAACTTATGAATAGGCTTTACATGTTAGGGATAAACCATGATGGACATTCTTGGGTGACTTATGGAGATGTAGAAGAAGTTGTGGGAAAAATAATTTTAGGAAGAACTAAGGGAGAAAAATAATGCATTTTTTAGGACACAAGTTAAGAGATAGTGATTATTGTAAATGTAAAGATAGAAAAGGACATACTGCGGTTGTAGATGATGAAGGTTACTGGGATGTTTGCACTAAATGTAATAGACCTATAATGGATGGATTCCATTATTACAATCACTATGATGGGGAAGACCACTGCGATATTGACATGGAAATATATTATTGATCATGCAAACGAAAGGAATTTTATGACTGAGTACGAAAAAGAGTTTTTTGTTTCAGTAATAGGTAAGGAACCAACTAAGTTGCAAGAGAGAAGATGGGATGCTTTCAAGGGAATGATATACAAAGATCATAAGTGTGAGTCTGACAAAACTTTCAAGACAATATTTAAGATGGGGTGAGTATGGTTTACGTAAAAGATTGTCCGTTAGGGGTTAGGGGACTTCCAGTTAAAAGATTCTATATTGACGGAGTTCCACAAGAGTATTGTTTGGGGTGGTATGACCACGAAAACGAACGTATTCAAAAGGAATGCAAAGAATGTAAAGATTATGTTAATGGGAAACAGTGCTGCAAAGATTTTAGGGAGGCTAGAAGACGTGGAACTAAGCGAGGCATACAAAACAAAAAGTAATGGATCATTTGATGTTATAATGCCAACTTTTGCATAACATAGGCTTCATCCCACAGGCTTGCCTGTGGGATGAAGCCTTTTCTTTTTGACATATGCATAGAAATAATATATAATCTATGTAATAAATACATGAGGTACACAAAAATTATGGATAAAACCTACAAAGCAATTCAATACAAAGTAACCACACATCATGATGCAGTTGTGGACAAGGAAGAACCTTGGAATAATTCTCCCGCATATGACACATTTGAAATGAGATATTGTATAGTGTCAACCGATACCGGTGAGGTTCTTGATGATGCTCAGGGGTATGGGTATAAAACAGCGCAAAAGGCATATGCCGCTTTTGCATATAAAAATAGAGACAAGAGTAAAGATAAGGAACGTCTTGCAAAAAAGCGACATATTGAACAATGGATGAAAAAGAACAAGCCTTTTGTAAAACTGATGGATTCCTATGCATTTGAGATTGCTAAAGGTACAATGGCTCCCGACGATAAATTTGACGCAAAGTTTGTGAGGAAGCTTTTAAGAGAAGAAAGTTTGGAACCCGACTTTACAGCTGGTGAATTATTGAAAGTATGGAGGGGCAGATAAATGGCACGACCTAAAAGCGATAACGTACAAATCAACATTTCCATACCTTCTGAGTGGAAAAAAGAACTTGAAAACCTTGCACGTATTTATTCCGTTGAAGAAGGTAAAACCATAACTTTTCTTGACCTGATGCGTAGGGGCATTCAGGAAAAATATCAGTTAGGAGTAAAGGGCAATGAATGAAGAGCAATATCATAGTGCTTCGCATTGCAAATATCTGATACAGTACCACATTATATGGTGTCCTAAATTTAGATTTTCAGTATTAAAAGGTAATGTTGAAGATACACTCAAGCTGATACTTCAAAAAATCTGCAATGATTATAATTATCGTATTAAGGCACTTGAAGTAATGCCTGACCATATACATATTTTCATAGATGCCCCACAGACTGTTGCACCATGTGATGTTGTCAGAACTCTTAAAAGTATCAGTGCAATAGAACTATTCAGGGCGTTTCCGCAGCTTAAACAATTCTATGCAAGATGTGGCGTTTTGTGGTCAAAAGGATATTTTGTATCAACAGTAGGGCATATAAGCGAAGCTACGGTAATTAGGTACATTGAGGAGCAGAAAAATCATGATTGATGGAGAATACAAGAAGATTCTGAAACAATATCATAAACTTTCTGGCAGGCATATTTTAGTCGCTGAGACTGATATGCCTTATTCTGATGTGCTTAAGATTGTGATCCTTTCTGATAAAATCCGCAAGGCAGGCAATGAACTTGTTGGTCTTATGAGAAAGAATTATGATCAGCTTTTTCGAACAAAGAGGTATCGCAAACTATTATTCCTTTATGGCAACACAGGAGATAAAGTTAAACGCAAAATTCTTGCTAATCAGCTTAATGAAATGCAGAAATCCTATAATGTCACATGGGATTACTGTAGAAAATCTATGATTCCAATAGGCAAAAAGTATGGTGTCGATGCTGTCTTTGCTCTAACCAAAGCCGAAGATGTTTGGCATGGTGTGGAAAAATGTCTGTATGGTAATGGCAGGACCATACATTTTTCAAAATATGGAGAACTGCCTTGTATCCGAGCAAAACAAATAAACCGTGGTATTCCTATATCCGTAAAAGATAATAGATTGCAGTTCAAACTTGGAAAGACAACTTTCGGGATACAGGCAGATGACAGGTTTCAAACAGACGAAGTAAATGCTGTTTTAGCTTATCTTGCTGAACCTGAGATTATGGATAAAAAAGCTGTTAATACACTCATTGAAGATGCCTATTGTGTAGATACATACAGACCTTGCTATGCCACACTCGTTCCCAAAATGATAAGGGGTAAATACCGAGTATATTTACACTTAACTATTGAAGGTAAGGCGAAACCGAAATACGATAAATATGGCAATCTCCGTCATAAATACGGCAAAGGTATGATAGGTGCGGATATTGGCACTCAGACCATTGCCTACACTTCTAATATAGAGGTAGGGTTGAAGAACCTTTCGGAGCGTGGCAATAGTATACAGACTTCCGAACGGAAAGAACGTCTGCTCTATCGAGCTATGGACAGGTCAAGGAAAGCAACCAACCCACAGAATTACAATGATGATGGTACTGTAAAGAAAGGTCATAAGACTTGGAAATATTCAAATCATTATAAGAAACTGAGAGCCAGACATTCTGAATTATGTCGCATCAATGCTGTAAACAGAAATCTTGCAATAAAAGAGGATGTAAATCACTTGCGGAGTCTTGGAGATGTATTTGTTACTGAGCCTAAAAATGCAAGTAAGCTCATGAAGCGAGCCATAAAAACCACTAAGAATTACAAGGGTAGATTTAACAGGAAAAAGCGGTTCGGTAAATCCATAAAAAACAGATGCCCCGGAGGTTTTCAGTCAAATGTAGAGAAGAAATTCAAAGCCACAGGTGGCACATATATAGAAGTCCCGAATAACTACAGGGCTTCGCAGTATGACCATACAGCAGATGACTATATAAAAAAGAAGCTGTCCGACAGATTGTTTAAACTACATGATGGTACTGAAGTACAGAGAGATTGGTATTCATCGTTCTTACTATACTGCTATGATCATATGACACATGATATAGATAAAAATAAATGCAATACAAAATTTGAGGAACAATACAACAGAGAAAAAGCCTTAATCACTTGGATTAAGGCTAATAAACTTAAAATATTAAACAGTGGAATTAAAATAGCTTAACAACTTAATAATCAGGGAGATTGACTGTACTTCCTTGCTTAAAAGCAAAAATTTACCGCTAATGTGGTCGTTGGATTGCTTGGTAATAAAAGTCCTGATTCAAACAGATTTACACTTGTAACTCCAAAGTCTGAGAATGATGTACGATTACAAGCTACGCTTGCCAACCAGAACCCCACGGGCTTGCCCGTGGGTACAGTCAGAGAAATTGGGGAATATAAGGGACATAGATACGAAATAGGTTTCACGTTTGGACCGGTTGCTTATGTTGAAATGGATAACTGTCTGACAGACGAAGAAGCTGATGAAATTCCCGTACACGGGGGGGTAACATTTAAATGTTATGGTGAGGAAACTGGAAAACGATGCGAAGATGATTTCATAGAGAATGAGAAATTTTACATCGGATGGGATTATCAACATTATGGAGATAAAAGTGTTTATTCGTGGGGACCTTCGCTTGAGGGTAAAGAGTGGACTAGGGATGAAATTGTTGCAGAGATTTACGCAGTAATTGAATTGTTGGAGAGGAAGAAATGAGAGCATTAGAAGATATCAAAAAGAATTTAGCTAAACGTGGGTACACATTAGCGGAAGAAGCTTTGTATGGGCTTTGTTTTACTAATTCACATGGAAAACTGGGAAAGACTTCGATTGTTGTTTCGTTTAACGGGGGTTGGGAACATGTATCTATATGCGGCAATAATGGATTACCGACATGGCCTATGATGTGTGAGCTTAAGGATGCGTGTTGGAAAGAGGATGAGGAAGTTTACCAGATTCATCCTAAGAAGGAAGAATACGTAAATATTATGGAGAACTGTTTACATTTATGGAAACCTATTGAGAAGTATGTAGGAAAGATGCCGTCGCCGAATGAATAAGATAATGTGTTTTTTAACAGGTGGTCATAGATATAAGGCTTCAAATTTGCAAAGTCATATTGATGAAACTTACCTTGTGCATTTTACTAATTGTTGCGTTAAGTGTGGAAAAGAATATACATACACGATTCCATATGTAAACTTATTGGGTGATTTCTATGAGAGAAAAGGGAATAAAAGCTGCAATAAAGATGGTGAAAGATAATTATGAATTGGCTGATAAGAATGTTTACGTTAAAAAACCTTTATCTTATGCTTTGTATAAAACTTGGAGACATTTCAACGAAATAGAGAAACCAAGAAAGGTAAAAATAGATGAATGATTGGATAGGCGATACGAACAGTGTAATGAAAATGCTTGCTGCATCAAACCATTGCGAAGAAGAACGGGCTGAGCATGATTATTACGCTACCGAACCAAAAGCAATTGATTGCTTGCTAGAAAAAGCTAAACTCGATAAGAACATATGGGAAGTTGCCGCAGGGGAAGGACATTTATCAAAAAGACTTATTGAACTCGGCTACAATGTAAAGTCTACAGATCTTGTATATCGCGGTTTTTGTGCGGGGGGGGGTGGACTTTCTTTCATGCAAAGACATATGGGATGGGGATATCTTAACTAATCCACCTTATAAGTTTGCTTTGGAATTTTGTGAACATGCACTTGACCTTTTGACTGAAGGACATAGTGCATGGATGTTCGTAAAAGTGCAATTCCTAGAGGGTAAAGCGCGTAGAAAATTGTTTGACACTAAGCAATTAAAGGCTATATATGTATCAACTGGGCGAATTAAATGTGCGAAAAATGGAGATTTTGAGCATATGAATGGAAGTGCGGTTGCTTATATGTGGGCGCAATTCACCAAGGGATATAACGGACGACCAACAGTCTACTGGATAAATTAAACTAAGGGGAAATAATAATATGACAAAGGATAAAGAAAATTGGGATTTCGTTCTTCCAAATAAAAACATTGTATCAGGAATTATAAAAGTATATTGTGATACTGCGGATAGCATAGATGAATTAAAGAAAGAAGCTGATGAACAGAATCTGACATTAAAAGATTATGTAGATTCGAATGCAGATGCTTCTTTTCGCATGGGATTATATTTGGGTGGAATGGAAACGATAAGAAGTGTAATGAAATTTATGTTAGGGGTAGAAAGGTTCAATGAGGTAATGGGAGATGACGGGAATATTTAAAACTGGAAGTTTCGCGGAAATGATGAGCAGTGAGCAAACCGACTTTACAAATGATGGGAAATGTTCTGGATGTGGAAGCTGCTGTACTGCTCTTTTGCCTATGACGGATTATGAACTTATTCAACTTAAAAAATATGTCAAAGAAAACAATATAGAGGTATGTCATCATGGAGGGGGAAATTGCATTGATATGGTTTGCCCGTTTTGTGATTTAGCAAAAGAAAAAGATAAATGCAGAATATACGAAGTTAGACCGAGAGTATGTAGGACATATATTTGTTCAAAAAGGGTTGATAAAACATTTCCCAAAATGTACAAGTTAAGAAATCTATGGATGGAATTCAGGTGAGGCGAATATGATTGATTTAGAGGATATAAAACAAAGATTTAAAAATCATGTGGCTAAATTTTCTGATTATGGGGATATTAAAGTTTTAGATTTTGGGGTTCCTGGATGTTCAAATTGGAGAATAAGATTTCTTTTCGAAGAAGATTATTACAGGCTACATATATCTGGAGATATCGGTGAACTTATTGCTTATAATTGTAATAATATGACGTGGAAAGGTTTTAATGACTTTGTTGATAATCCAGAATATTTCAAAGAGAAAGTTCGTACAATGAGTCAAGATATGTATGAGTATGACGAAAGAAAAGCCGAGGAAGACTTGTATAAAAAACTTATTGACTGTGAAATTGAATATGACTTGTCAATGTATAATTCTCAAAGAGAAGCAATAGAAGAAATAATTGAAAAAGTTATGACGGACTTTGACGATCGCTATGGTATAGGTACTAGAGGTCAGGAGATTTTAGAAGATTTTGACGATACTTGTTGGGAATACATTAAGTATGTTGGAAGATGTGAAACAGATTGGATTAGGATATATTTGTTGGCATTCAAATTAGCGAAAAGTCAATTAGGTGAAAGAAAATGGTTGGAATAACAATGGAACAGGCCAGAGAACTTATGAGATTAACTAGGGTGAGGTAAACATTCGGATGCGTTAGTAAAAGAAACAAAAATAAGTATCGGAGAAATAGAAGGAACCATGCACGATGATTCCTTCTAATGTCATAGATGTAATTGGGTTTTTAAGGCATCTTGGAGTACTTGAGAAAAGTTGATTCCTGATGCAATCGCTGCGTCGTTTAACCAGGATGGAATAGATAATGTTTTTTTGACAGATGCATTGTTCAAAACCTTGCGATATTTCATTGTATCAGCTTGAATTAGAGTTAAAAATTCATCATTTTTAATTTTGATGTTATTGATTGAAGATGGTGATTTTATAGGCAAATGTGAATCCTCTAATTCTACTAACATCAAATTAAGTGCGTCTTGTGCCATTTCAATTGAATCTTGTAAAGTGTCGCCACAAGTAAAACATCCTTCAATATCAGGGAAGGAAACAGAATATCCACCGTCTGATTCTGGCGAAAATAATGCGGGATAAATGTATTTCATAAATAAAATCCTTTCTAAAGGAACAGGACTCAGATGAGTCCTGCTGCTTTATAAATGTTGTTAGCAGTTTTGGTTTTGACTTCTTTAGAAGGGTGACGAGGAATTTGAAATTTTTTTCCAGTGTTGGGATTAATCCAAATTTCGTGGTTAGTGCCTTCTCTAAAGAAATGGCAATTAGTCTTTTTTAGAATAAGCCTTTTAATTTCTGATGCAGTTGCCATAATACCTCCTAACGATTATAATATATACGTAATAAATACGTATGTCAAATGAAAGAGAGAAAAGATTATGACTGATAACGAAGCTAGAAAGATATTAGAAGAATATGTTTTCAACATTACTCATGTAGGCGAATTGAGCGATGCAATATCTCATGTGCTTAGTAATTGGAAACCAGTAAGTAATGTTGCAACAAAGGGTGAAGCAATAGAGAAGATATTGAATGTGGATAGAGATTGCGTAGATGTTCATGGGGAAAATAACACTATGACATTTACAGTTACACAAGAATGGTGGAATAGTCCTTTTAACAATTTGTGTGATACTAACCCGTTTAATGATAGTCGCTTTGGAGTAAAATAAATGAACAATATAGATAGAAAAATATTAAACATTCTGTTCGTTATATGTATGTTAGTTGCTTCGGCCTCAATTGCAATTGTTTGTGATAGGGCATACTTAGCTGTGATTCTCCCTTTATGGGTATGTTCAGGATACTTTAAGGGATCGGCGGATGCGAGTGTAAGAACATGGAATAGGGATAAGCAACTGTTAAATACGCAAAATAAATATATAAAAGATTTGGAAAAAGAATTAGTCGAAAAAACTAGGGAAATTGAAAACTTCAAAAAGAATAGCAGACAAAAAAATGAAGATAACAAAAGATGACTTAGAAAAGTTAGAAAAGAAAATCGGATATAGAGGATGTAAAAATTGCAGTCAGCAAATTTCTCCACTTAGATCATGCAAATGGTTATAAAATGGTGGAGATGGTAGATTGCATCTAATATGTCCAAAATGGGAAAGGGAGAAATATGGCAGTATTAACAAGAACACTAGAAATGATTCCGATAGGGGATAAGGCAGAAAGAGATAGAATATATACTTGGATAAGGTCATTTATGGACGCTCAGTCTAAAATGATGAATCAATATATGTCAGCTTTGTATATTGCTGCAATACAAGAGATATCAAAAGAGGATAGACAGGAATTGAATAAGCTTTACAATCGTATTCCTACGTCAAGTAAGGGAAGTGCGTTTGATAAAGAAATAGAGCTTCCTAAAGGCTTGGGCGCGGCCTATGGACAGACTGTAAGAGCAGACTTTGATACGTCGTGCGAAAATGGTTTATTGCATGGGCGAGTAGCGCTTCCTACATACAAGAAAGATTATCCTATCATTATTCCACCTTTGTATGTGCAGCTTAGGAAAGTAAATCAGGAAACCAAAGGGAAAAACTGCGGTTTTTATGAAGAATATGACAGCTATAATGATTTGTATGATGCTTTGACGCAAGGAGAACCGGAGATTTTTTGGAGTTTTGTTGATAAAATGATATTCAAAATCCGGTTCGGAAATCCGTATAAATCAGCATTCCTGAGAAGTGAGATTTTACACTTTTTAGAGGGCGAATATAAAGCAATGGGATCTAGTTTGTCAATAAATAACAAGGGCAAGATTATCTTGTCGTTGACTATGGAAATCCCTGAAAAGAAAGTGAAGCTTGATGAAAACACGGTATGCGGTGTAAGTCTTGGATTTATGCATCCGATTGTTTGCTCGGTAAATAATAACTTTTATAAAAAAGAATTTATTGGAGATTATGATGTTTTTGTTCATACAAGGGTAAGACTCCAGGAACAAAGGAGAGAACTCCAGAAGAAGTTAAAATATGCTTCCTCAAGTCATGGAAGAGTTAAAAAACTTCGTAAATTAGACATACTTAGGAAGAGGGAAGCTAATTTTGCAAAAACTATGAATCATAAAATGTCTAGTGATATAGTCAAGTTCGCGGTTAAAAACGAGGCTAAATATATCAATATGCAAGACTTAACTTCGTTTGGTAAGGATAATCGAGATAATATTAAAAGCGGTTATGAATTTGCACTTCGTAACTGGTCTTATTTTCAATTACAACAAATGGTAACTTATAAGGCTGCTACATACGGTATCGTGGTTAGGAAGATTTCTAACGATAATTTGAGCGATACATGCTCGATATGTGGCGCGGAAGGCATCATAGAAGATGGAGCTTTTATTTGTTCTGATCCTAATTGTCTATCGCATGATAAGTACGAGAAGGCACGTAAGAACGGGAAAGGTAATTACTACTTCAATTCTGATTTTAACATTTCTAGGAACGCGTCGATTTCGGAAAATTTTACAACCAAAAAAAGAAAGTCTAAAGCGGAGAAAAAGGAAGAAAGAAAAGCTAAAAAAGAGAAAGAAAACCTAGACAAAACCTAACAAAAATGATAAAATATAAACCGTCTCAAGCCATTAAAGCTTGTATAGCCAATGATGCAAACGAATAGAAGTTGCACGACTAAACAAGCGACGGTAGGTTTGACTGCCAAAAGGTGAGGCTATAAAGCACTCACTAAAGCCTTGGAAATAAATTTGAGGTTTGAGACGGTTGAAATTTAACAAGGTTCTCAAACATTTTATGCGCATTTACAAAAAGGCATCCAGTTTGAGACGGTTGAAATTTAACAAGGTTCTCAAACTTTAGTAGCAATAATTGCAGAGCAGTTAATGTTTGAGACGGTTGAAATTTAACAAGGTTCTCAAACATGATATAGATGAAGTGTCAAATATATTTGTTTGAGACGGTTATAATTTAACAAGGGTCTTAAACATGAGATAAGTGATCCTGACAGAACTGATAAGTTTGAGACGGTAGTAAAATGCAAGGTTTTCAAACTCGGTTAGGTGCTCAACGAAGAAGGTCTAGTTTGAGACGTGTGTAAAAAGACAAGGGCCTCAAACTGGCTTACAGGATTTGATGTTTCATTCCTTGTTTGGGATAGATTACAAGGTTCTCAAACAGGTGCGGTTATTCTTTTTGCAAAAATGCAAGGCCTCAAACAAGGATACTTATTTAATTATAGATAGCCAGTTGGTTGAGTTAGGCATCAAACTGTAAGAAGGTGTTTTAGGCATCAAACGGCCAGAACGTTTTACATGTATATGATTATTAAAAAGCATTAAAATGATATAGTTTGATGTGTTGACACATTAAATATTGACAACATATACTAAAAATAGAGAAAGAATAACTTAGAATGGAAGTAACTGTGTGTTACTTCTTTTTTTGTCACAAAAACCTAGACAAAACCTAACAAAAATGATAAAATATAAACCGTCTCAAGCCATTAAAGCTTGTATAGCCAATGATGCAAACGAATAGAAGTTGCACGACTAAACAAGCGACGGTAGGTTTGACTGC
>Ga0310695_10000581_pt1 | contig 93630 bp, 83 predicted proteins | sample RumenRJG_04DNA_FD_203882 | JGI IMG/M metagenome (GOLD analysis project Ga0310695, IMG submission 203882) | Bovine rumen microbial communities from Lethbridge, Alberta, Canada - RJG_04 (v2) (version 2) | ecosystem: Host-associated > Mammals > Digestive system > Stomach > Rumen | place: Canada...
CTCAAGGCCGATTGGAAAACATTGATCCTATTTCAGTAGATGACGAATCTGCCGCCTGTGACTTGTTCCTTCGGATTTTATTGAGATATACCGCGATAGAATAGCGGTACTTTTGTAGTGCGATGGCCTGACGAAGAGAGGCGCGACTATAAAAATGCATAACCCGGCTACCGCAAAGGTTCACGCTACGACGAAGTCTATCCCAAGTACAAGTTCATCGGCACCCATGCCGGCTGCAAGACCTTCATCTGTTTCGCCCTCTCCAACGGCGTCCCGCCGGACGTCGTGATGAAATTCACCGGACACTCCGACTACAAGTCCATGAAGCCTTACATCGACATTACGGAAGCCGCCAAGCGCAACGCCATACCGTTGGTCGGCCGTTGAGAATACGTTGTTTTTACTCGCAGGCGCGCACGTAGGAAAGAATTCCGTCAACGTGGAGCTGGGTAATGGCGTCCTTGCCTTCGTCGCTCAGGAGGAAGTCGCAGGAGCGGCTGTCTACACCGCCTGCCATAATTACTACATGATTATTTCTCATTATTTTAGGGATTGTCGTTTAATGTTTTCAATATGAGCCGCTCGGGAGCCATCCCATGTTTGCTGCAGTATCCAACTCGTCATTGTATACTGTTCTTGCGCTGAGTCCGGGCTTCATTGCCCGTATTTCGCATCTTGTTTCTATCTTTTGCCGGTAGTCCTCACGTCAGGCCCCGTTTTCATCGTATCTCCGGCTACGGCTAAGCCGTTATCGCCAATTTTTGCTCTATCAACCTCTAATCGAACACCAAAGGAGGACTAAAGGAACACCTAAGGATGTCTGCAGTCTGACGGAAGACGTCTGAGTTATCATCGGCCATTTATGGTGAGCCCATCGAACCATCGACCTTACATCTATCTTGTCACTATCTTACCACTATCTTCCTTCGACAAGCTCAGACACCCCTTTCGGTGAGTTTACGAAGGGTGAGATTTCGACGCTTTGGAGTCCCATGTCCTCTCAGCTGTTTATTTCCCGCTTTCCGTGGATGTCGCTTATGCCGATGAAAGGTTTTCCTTTACCCATGACGGGGAAAAAGTATTCAGCTATTATCTCCATGAGCAGTTCTCGTATTCGATAACAGATTCTACCGTCACGGCCTTGATGCCCATAAATAAAAAGCCGGTGGAGTTTGTGATGTTCTACATGGAGGGACTCCGTTCCGAAGTGGAGGGCTATTCGCTGGGCTGTCCGCTCATCAGGCCGGTTGCCTGCACGAGTGTGGGGAAAGACGGTTCCATTGCGGAAGAAGTGCTTCAGGCCGGTGCCCGCCTTGGCGGGATTGTCGGCAGCAGCGGTGTAATTTTTGCCGGACGCCCCGTCAGGCCCGATGAAAAGGCGGACTACAGTTTCTCGCTTGCCGGCGACTACAGGGTTTATACGCTCAAGCAGGAAGACCTTGCCCTCGGGTACGGGACCATCCACCATTTACCGGCTCTTTCGAAGGGCGGAGATGGCGGCTGGACTGTATCCGAAGCATCAGACCTGTACGTAGATTTGGGCCTGAACGTGTTGTGGGCCAAGTGCAACGTGGGGGCCGAGACAGAAACGGGAATCGGCGATTTTTTCTCCTGGGGAGAAATCTGCGGATACAACAGCGGCAAAAGGAATTTTTCCGAGAGCGAATACCTGTTCGGCGCCGGAGACAAACTCTCCAGATATACCGGCAAAGACTACGTCACGCTCCTGAAGGAGGATGATGCCGCCTATGCTGCCCTGGGCGGGAAGTTCCGGATTCCCACTTACGCGGAATGGGATGAGCTGATGTGCAATTGCGAGTGGGAGTGGAAAGGCAATGGCTACCTGGTCACCGGCAAGAAAAAGGGATATACGGACAAGAGCATCTTTCTTCCGGCCACCAGTTTCCGGATGAACGATGAACTTGTCGAACTCTACAAGGTTGTAGGCTGCTACTGGTCTTCTTCCTTGTATGACAAATCCAATGACTATGCATGGTATGCAAATCTGCAGCCAGACCGGAAAGACTTTTCGATGTTTTTCAGGCGCTACGGATGTGCGGTCCGTCCGGTTTCCGGCTATCTGATTCACTCCATGCAGGATTACGTCGAACACGATTATTCTGAAAAGTAATGAAAAAGACGATATCCCTTCTCTTTGCCATGAGCGTCATCATGGCCGCCTGTCAGAAGCAGGAGTTTCCGGATACGGCAGAAAGAAGCCCGCTTACGTTCACGGCAACGGTAAGCATGGAGGCTTCCGAAACGAAGGCATTGACCGGCAAAGGCGTGAAGACCTTTTCTGCCGGCGACCGGATTGCGGTGGTCTATCGGAATACCGCCGGCAAGACTGTCAGGACGGAGAGCGCTTCGCTGGCCGTGTCCGATATCACCGGCAATGGTAAAACGGCGTCATTCACCGTTACGCTTGCGGATCCGGATAAGACAAAGCAGGTGACCTTTATTTATCCCGCCGTCATGGCGAAGGCCGATGGCTCCGTGAACTATGAATCGCTCGCCAATCAAGACGGCACCATTGACTACATTGCCAGGTATCTGGACTATTGTGAGTTTACGGGAGAATGGAACGGCCCCAAACTGCCGGATGGAATCATGACCAACAAACTGGCCATCTGTGCTTTTACCCTTAAAGATGAAGCGGGAGCCGTCGATTTGACCGCTACCGTCACGGAGATGACCATCTTTGACGGCACTCATTCGTACATGATTAAGCGCAAGCCGGTTCCGAGCCCTGTCTATGTGGCCCTTCGTCCCACCTCCGGGGCCGATATAACTTACGATGTCACCGGGAAGCGCCTATACAAAAAATCGGTAAAAGACGAGACCCTCGAAGCCGGTCATTTCTATCCGCAGGGCTTGAAAATGGCCGAGGTTCCCATGAATATCGTCGATTTGTCGAAACTGAGCGGTCACTATGAAGCAAAAAACCGCGACGTGCTGACGGGTACGCTCGGCGGTAAATACAAGATTACCGTGGCCGACGGGGCTTTTGTCATCCTCAGGGATGTCACCATCAACGGAGGCAAAAAAGATGACGAGTCCGCAGTTTGGGCGGGCATTACCCCGCTGGGAGATGCTATCCTTTTTCTCGAAGGGACAAACATCGTGCAGAGTTTTGGCCCCCTCCATCCCGGCATCTACGCCGCCGAAGGCCATACGCTCACCATCCGGGGCGATGGCAAACTCACTGTCAAATCTGTCGGCGGCGGTTGCGGCATCGGCGGTGGATGCAATCTCCTTTTTGCTATTTGGGGTAAAGATATAATTAACTGCGGCGATATTGTCATAGACGGGGGAACCATTGATGCTTTTGGCATCTGTTCCGGTATCGGTGCTCCGAACAGCGGAAGATGCGGTAACATTACCATCAATGGCGGCATCGTGCAGGCAACTGGCAAAGTGGGTGCCGGAATCGGTACGGGAATGCCGGGGATCAGTGCCAGGTCATCGTGCGGCAATATTACAATAAACGGCGGCACCATTACGGCCCAGGGAAGCGCTGGTTTTGCCGGCATTGGAGGCGGCACCGGAAATACGCTCTGCGGGAACATCACCATCTCCCCGGACGTCGAACGGGTTCAGGCTACGAAAGGCAATAATGCCCCGAACGCCATTGGCCCGGGAAAAGATGGCAAATGTGGCATTGTCACTATCGGCGGTACCATCTATTGGGATGGCGGGGCCTACCAAAACAACGGAGGACGCTACCTCGGGTCCAGTCCGCTGGTGTATCCTGCCCCGTAAATATGCTATGCGCTTGCGCTTGAAGATGTAATCAATCTATTATGAAAAAAGCACTTATATTCGCACTGGGACTCCTCATGCTCTCCTGTGCCCCCCCTCACCACCCTGGTGGCACTGCTGAAGTAGGGGGCTACACAGAGTGGCTGGCAAATAACCTACTGAGTATCAATTGTTTTCTAATAATCCTCGGCTCCTTTTGCGCCGAGGATTATGCGCATCTTTCTGTGTATCAATCACTTACGAGCCAGTGCCTATTTTTATTATCCCACAGTCGCACTGGCCGGTAACACACTGACTATCAACATTTTCCTGATAATCCTCGGCGCAAAAGGAGCCGAGGATTATCAGCAATTGTCTAACAGTCAAGTGTTTATCGACCAGCGGTTTCTGTGCGGCCCCTACAACCCCAGGGCTTTGGCCTGGTCCCAGAGGGCGTCCATGTCTGCGAGGGTCATGTCGGAGAGTTTGCGGCCGCTGCGGAGAGTTTCCTGCTCCACGTAGGTGAAGCGGCGGCGGAACTTTTCGCAGGTGCGGCTGAGGGCCGCTTCGGGGTCCACGTCGTACAGGCGGGCGGCGTTGATGACGGCAAAGAGCAGGTCGCCGAATTCTTCGGCCCGATGCTCTTCGGAAGCCTCGGAAACCTCCTGATACTCTTCCGCCACCTTGGCCCACACGTCCTCGCGTTTTTCCCAGTCGAAGCCGCAGCCGCGGGCCTTTTCCTGCATGGAGAGGGCTTTGAGCATGGCCGGCATGGCCTTGGGGATGCCACCCATCACGGTTTTGTTGCCGTCTTTCTCCTTGGCTTTCACCAGTTCCCAGGTATCGGCAATCTCTTTGGCCGATGTATGCTTGCCGGCATCCGGGCCAAACACATGCGGGTGGCGGAACACCATTTTGTCGCACACCTTGTTAATGCTGTCAGCAATGTCAAAGGCACCTTCCTCCTCACCGATACGAGCATAAAACACCATGTGGTACAGCAGGTCGCCAATCTCCTTGGCCGTTCCCTGCCTGTTCCCTTCCAGGATGGTGTCGCTGAGCTCGTACACCTCTTCCTCCGTCATAGGGCGGATGGAATCCATGGTCTGCGCGGCATTCCAGGGGCATTTTGCCCGGAGCTCGTCCATAATGTCCAGCAGGCGCCCGAAGGCGGCCAGTTTTTCTTCTCTCGTGTGCATGATTTGGCGTTTTGGAAGCACAAAGATACAACAATTTGTGTTATATTTGTCGATTGGAAATGAAAGCGCTCAAGTATATTTCTGCTGCAGAAGCCGTACGAGCCGTGCGGAGCGGGGACCATGTCCACCTCTCCAGCATTGCCAGCGTGCCGCACATCCTCATCGAGGCCCTCTGTGCGCGGGCCGGGGAACTCCGGGACGTGCACTTCCATCATTTCCATACGGAGGGGCCAGCCCCCTACGGCTCTGCGGAGTACAAGGACGCCTTCCGGGACCAGGGTTTCTTCGTGGGCCCCAACCTGCGCGCTTCCGTGCAGGCGGGTGTGGCGGACTACATCCCCACCAACCTCTTTGAATCCCAGCTCATGTACCGCACCGGGGCGCTACGCTGCGACGTGGCCATGGTACAGGTGTCGGAGCCGGTGGACGGCATGGTGTCGCTGGGCACCTCGGTAGACTGCTCGATAGCCGCACTGGAAGTGGCCCGGGAGCGCATTGCCGTGGTGAATCCGGCGGTACCCTTTGCCTATGGAGACCTCATTCCCGCGGAGCGGTTTACGGCTTTTGTGCAGGACAATCGGCCCTTAATTACAAGCACTTACGCGCAGCCTTCGGAGACAGACCTGACCATTGGCCGGCACTGCGCGGAGCTCATTCCGGACGGGGCCTGCCTGCAGATGGGAATTGGCGCCATGCCCAACGCCATCTGCGCCTGCTTAGGCGGCCACAGGCACCTGGGCCTCCACACGGAAATGTTCTCCGACGGAGCGCTCCAGCTCATCCGCAGCGGCGTCATCGACGGGGCTTGCAAGACCATCGACACGGGAAAAGTGGTGGCCTCTTTCCTCCTGGGCTCGCAGGAGGTGTACGATTTCATCCGCGAGAATCCGCAGGTGCTCATGCGGGACATCGCATACACCAACGACCCGCGCGTCATTGCGCAGAATCCCGGCATGGTTTCCATCAATTCGGCCATCGAGATAGACCTGACCGGCCAGGTTTGTGCCGATTCAATAGGCTCCCGCATCTATTCCGGCACCGGCGGGCAGCTGGACTTTGTGCGCGGCGCCAAGCTTTCCAAAGGCGGCAAGGCCATCATCGCCCTAGCCTCCCGGACCCGCGATGGCCTCCCCAAGATTGTGCCGCAGCTCCAGCCGGGCGCAGGGGTTGTTACGCCCCGTGCCGATGTCCAGTGGGTGGTCACCGAATACGGTGCTGTGAACCTGTACGGCAAATCCCTCCAGGAACGCGCCCGCCTGCTCATCTCCATCGCCCATCCTCAGGACCGCGAAGCGCTTTCCCGCGCCGCCTATGAGCGGTTTCATGCCGGTTTCTAAAGTTTTGATTATCAGCTAATTGTTAATAATCCTCGGTGCAAAAGGAACCGAGGATTTTTAGCAAGTTGCTGTGTTACAGGGCGTTAGCGACCACCCGGGTTGGGGTGTTAGCGCGATAGCGGGCCGGGATAGGGGGAAAGGTGTTTTTCCATATTTGCGGGAAAATGCTTATCTTTGCAGGTTAAAACAATTTTTATGGCAGAAAATACGTTGCTGGAGAAGGTACTGAGCCTTCAGGACAAATACAAGAAGCTGGAAGAGCAGCTGGCAGACCCTGCAGTGATTGCAGACATGAAAAAGTTCGTGCAGCTGAACAAGGACTACAAAGAGCTGCAGCCCATCATTGCCGCCGGCCTGGAGTACAAACGGCTGGTGGATGAACTCTCGCAGGCCAAGGACATCCTCATGAACGAGAAGGACGATGACCTCAAGGAAATGGCCAAGGACGAGATTGCCCAGATTGAACCCCAGCTTCCGGAGATGGAACAGAACATCAAGCTGCTCCTGATCCCGGCGGACCCGGACGACAGCAAAAACGCCATGGTAGAAATCCGTGGCGGCACCGGCGGCGACGAAGCCGCTATTTTCGCCGGAGACCTTTTCCGCATGTATCAGCACTTTGCAGAGCGCCGCGGCTGGAAGCTGGAAGTGAGCGACCAAGCCCCCGGCACCTCCGGCGGCTTCAAGCAGATTGTCTTTAAACTGTCCAGCAGCACGGACGGCGTGTACGGTGTCATGAAATACGAATCCGGCGTGCACCGCGTACAGCGCGTGCCCCAGACGGAAACCCAGGGCCGCATCCAAACCTCAGCCGCCTCCGTGGCAGTTTTCCCGGAAGCCGGCGAGTTCGATATCGAACTGAATCCGGCCGATATCCGCAAGGACCTCTTCTGCGCATCGGGCCCCGGCGGCCAGGGGGTGAACACCACCTACAGCGCCGTTCGCCTCACCCACATTCCTTCCGGCATTGTGGTGCAGTGCCAGGAGGAACGTTCCCAGCTCAAGAACCTGGACCGCGCCATGGAGGAACTCCGTACCCGCCTGTACAACATGGAGCACCAGAAGTACCTGGACGGCATTGCCGCCAAGCGCAAAACCATGGTGAGCACCGGTGACCGCAGCGCCAAAATCCGCACCTACAACTACCCGCAGGGCCGCGTAACAGACCATCGCATTGGCTGGAGCATGTACAACCTGCCGGTGTTCATGGACGGCGATATTCAGGAATGTATTGACCAGCTGCAGATTGCAGAAAACGCAGAGCGGCTTAAAGAAGCAGGGGAGGAAGCATAAGATGGCACGCAATCCCGAAGAACTCAAGGCGCTGGGCCACAAGGCCGAATACAGCCAGAATTACGCCCCCGAGGTCCTGGAAACCTTTGAAAACCAGCACCCGGACAATGACTACTGGGTCCGTTTCAACTGCCCGGAATTCACCACGCTGTGCCCCATCACGGGTCAGCCGGACTTTGCCGAAATCCGTATCAGTTATGTGCCGGATGTGAAGATGGTGGAATCCAAATCCCTGAAACTGTACCTGTTCAGCTTCCGCAGTCATGGAGACTTCCACGAGGACTGCGTGAACACCATCATGAAGGACCTCATCAAACTGATGGATCCCAAGTACATTGAGGTAACAGGCTTCTTCACGCCCCGCGGCGGCATCTCCATTTATCCGTACGCCAATTACGGCCGTCCGGGTACAAAATGGGAGAGGCTCTCCTGGGAGCGCCTCTCCACGCACGAGTAAAATTCCGTATTATTCCAGCATGTTGCTGCGGAAGGTCGAGATGTCTTCTGCAGTAATGCCGATGGAGATCAGGTATTTCTCTACGCAGTCCTTGAAGGGCAGATAGGAGCCGTCTCCCTGTTTGCCGAAGGCCCAGAGGTACTTGGCGGCGCCGTCGTAGTCCACGCCGTTGAGGCGGGTCATGCGGGTTTTTTCGCCGCTGGATACGCTGTAGCCCATAGGCGCAAACTGCGTGAGCTCGTATTCCTTGGAAATATCGCCTTCGTCCACGCCCAGGATACCCAGGGTGAGGAGCGCCACCGTACCAGTACGGTCACGGCCCAGGGAGCAGTGGAAGTACACGGGTTTGTTCTGTTTCACCATGTCCATGATGAACTGCATGCACTGGCGGGTTTTCTCTTGGTCGTCCCGGAGCATGGTGGCATAGCCTTCCTCGATGACGGGAGACAGGAATTCTGCATCGGCGAACGGGGTGGCCGACAGGTGGTCGCTCTTGCCGCGGAGGTCAAGTTCGGCCCGGATGCCTTCATCCTTGGCTTCCTGCACACCGGCGGCTTTGATGGCGTCCGGACGGCCGCCGCGGTAGATTTTGCGGTACTTGACGCTTTGATTGCCTTCTTTGGTTTTCCAGCCGCCCAGGTCGCGGACGTTACGCACGCCTTCGGTGCTGGAAGGCTTGAAACTGAGCTGGTGGAGGGAACCGTAGGTCTGGAAGGAGCCGCTGGTGACCGTGGTGCCGCCGTTCTTCACTTCGAAGTGATAGGTGGCATTGGGTCTCAGGTTACGGATTTGCCAGTAGCCAAAGGAAACTTCCGGATTGGGATCCGGGTCCAGGGTGTAGTTGGCGCTCCAGTCTCCCTCCCAGAGTTTGGCGGTATATTCGTCGCTCTCCGTGTCTTTGGGCCAGCGGATGGTGAAGGTGGGCGGCAGGTCCGACTTGCCCGGAGAGATGTACAGGCGGCGTTTTTCTTCGCCGGTTTCTTCGTCGATGGTGGTGTAGGTGAGGAACTCCGCCTCTTCGCCTTTTTTCATGGCAGAGTAGGTGTAGTCCCGCTCCGGATAGTGGATGGTGGTGATGAATTTCTCCACTACCTCGTTGGTGACCAGGATGCGGTCGCCGTTCTTGACTTCCTTGGCCACTTTGTCGTCCGGATTCTCCGCCGGGGGCGTCACTTCCGGATTCTCCGGCGTCTGGGGTGTCTCAGGTGTCTGAGGAGTGGGGGCAGGGGTTTCCGGCTGCTTTCCGCAGAAGGTGAACAGCGGAAGCAGGAGGGCTATCAAAAGAACACTTTTTTTCATAAAGCAGCAGGTTTATTCGAGCATGAGTTCGCGGAAATCGTCAATGTCTTTCTGGGCCACGCCGGCCACCTCCAGCAGGTATTTTTCTACGCCCTGGGCGAAGGTGCCTTCACCGGCCAGTTCCCACAGATAGGGAACGACGTCGCTGTATACCCAGGTGCGGCGGGTATTCTGGAAGGTGGGGATGGGGTTGCTCTTTTTGTCCGAGGAAGATACGCTGTATCCCACGGGGGCAAAGTAGGTGAGTTCGTACTCCTTGGAGATGTCGCCTTCGCGCACGCCCAGGATACCCAGGAGCAGGATGCCCAGGGTGCCGGTGCGGTCGCGGCCCAGGGAGCAGTGGAAATAGATGGGCTTGTTTTCGCGAACGCAGTTCACCACAAACTCGAAGCACTCCTTGGTTTTGGCATGGTCGCTTACGAGCATGGTTTTACCGCCTTGTTCGATGACCGGGGCGCAGTGCTCCAGGCCCTCTACGGCAGGCTCGAACATGACATCCGAGTTGCCACGGAGGTCCAGTTCTGCGCCGATACCCTCGAACAGAACTTCTTTCTCGCCCTGTGCGTTGAGCGGATAGGGTTTCCATTTTTCGTTGAGACGGCCGCCACGGTACACCTTGCGGTATTTGATGGTTTTGCCGTCCTCCGTTTTCCAGCCGCCGAAGTCGCGGGCGTTACGTCCGCCGCCGCCCTTCATGTTGGCCTTGGAAGGGTCTCCCAGGAAGTACACCTGGTGCAGGAAGCAACCGGTGGTGCTGAAGTTGCCCTGGGCAACCGTTTTGCCGTTTTCCGACGTCACTTTATACGTGTATTTGTCGTTGGGAACCAGGTTGGTGATGTTCACATAGCGGGAACCGGCAGGGATTTCCATCTCGCCGGACCAGCCCAGTTCGTCGGACAGGACCAGGGTCATGTCGGTTTTGTCCATGTCTTCCTCTTTCCAGCGGATACTGTACTTGAGCGGCATGTCGCCGTCCGGCCAGTCGGTCTCCCAGTTGTCCCAGGTGAGGTCTTTGCCGTTGAAACCGCCGGGATAGTTAAAAATTTCGGTGTATTCGGAAGAGGTCTTGTCCGGATAGCTTACCCCTTCGATGAAGGCCGCTGCAAGCGGGTTGGTGGAGGCGACAACGTCTCCGCTCTTGACCTCCGGTGCGGCGCCGGCCATCATGTCCGCGGCCTGGGCCAGGGAGATGCGTTTCTCGATGCCCTTGGCGGAAATGACCACGTACGAGGTACGCTTTTTCATTTTAGGATTCTGCGGATAGCTGTAGGTAACCGTGGCTGCCTGCTCGGAAGCTTTTCCGCTGGTGGGCGTGACCGTGAGCCAGTCGTCGTCCGCGGCGGCGGTCCAGTCCTGGTTGGAGATAAAGGAGATGGTACCGGAACCAGCCTCGCATGCCACGCTGAGTTCTACAGCGCCCTGGATTTCAATCTTGGGGGTTACTTCCGGTTGGGGATCCGGCGTGGGTTCCGGCTTGGGGTCCGGGTTGTTCTTGTTGCCGCAGAAGGTAACAAGGGGCAGTATCAGCAATAAGGACACTAATTTTTTCATGTTCATGATTGGTTATTATTTCGTTATTTGACTTCTATGAGGTAGTTCTTTTCAAAGACCGGGGTAATGACCGGGTTGGCACCGTCCAGGCTGTAGCTGCGGGGCTCGTCGGCCGTGTATTCCGTGACCGTATAGGTTCTGCCGGGGTCCAGGCCGCGAAGCTCGATGGGCTCTCCCTGCCAAGAAGATGCGTAAAAAGCATAATACGTTGCATCGTCCTTGGCAATGACGTGGGTTTCCGGCTTGTCGAAGCCATAGTCATACAGGCCGCCGAGGTAGGTGCCCCGGGAAAGCATTTTCTCCGTGTAGATAGGTACCCATTTGCGAAGCAGCGCCTCTTTTTCCGGGGTGAGCAAGCTGCCGCCGCTTTCCTTGGCGTCCGGATTGGCCTTGGGCCAGGCGAATTTGGTGCCGATAATGCCGCCCACGCCAATCTGCGAGGCAAAATCCAGCCCGCCGTCGCTCAGCTCCACATGGTCGGCATAGAACGCGAGGTCCGGGCACAGGGCGGCGTAGGCCCGCCGTTTCATGCGGATTTGCGCGCTGGAGGTAGGGTCCGACGCCACCGCCTGGTTCATGTACGGCAGGTAGAAGAAATTGACGGCGCAGCCGCAGGGACAAATTTGCACCACGGCACCGGGCTTGTCCTGCTGGGCGCGGTTGTACAGGCTTTGGAAGAACTCCGGATGGCGCTCGCAGGCCTCCCAGGGGTAGCGCAGGCCGCTGGCGGGATTGTAGTCCGGGGCGCTCAGGTTCAGGTGCTGGCCGTCCAGCTTGAACCCGTCAAAGTTCCATTCCTTGAGGAACAGGTCCACCAGGCCTTCCGTGTACGCGCGCGTATAAGGATTAACGGGGGAGAGGAACCAGCTGTCCCACCAGGAAATATCCTCATGGGAGCCGTCTTTCTGGATAAGCAGCATTTCCGGGTGCTCGCGGGCAAGCTCGCTTTCCGGGTCTGCCGCCATGGGCGCCCACCAGAGCTTGGCCTTGAGGCCGGCGGCGTGGATGGCGTCGGTCATGCGGCGCATGCCTTCCGGGCCTATCCGGTCGTTGGCCTCCCAGTCGCCCTCGCAGCGCTGGTAGCCGTCGTCTACATCTACCCACTTGAAGCCCAGCTCCACCACCTTGGGCAGCGTGCCGATGACTTCGTCTACCGTGAAGGTACGTTCATAGCCCCAGGCGCACCAGACCGGGTCATAGGCATCGGCCGGGGAAACCGGCGCCTGGAATCCGAAAGCCGCTTTCATATAGGAGGCGAACACCTGGAGCGGCTGGAAGTAGTCTCCCTGCCCCTTCAGGACAAATTGGGATACGGACCGGAGGGTGTCGCCGGGTTCCAGCTGCACGGGCACTTCCCAGTCCTGCCGGATACAGGCCCAGGCGCGGTTCCCGTTTCGCTGAACCGGCATGGAAACCGGCCGCAGGACCGGCTCTGCCACGCCCACGCTCCAGTTGGCCTCCCGCGTCCAGAGGGTGACCATGGGAATGCCGCCACCGTAGTCACTGTCGTTCATTCCCAGGTAGTTACGCTGATAAAAAGCATCCTCTATGGGGAAGGCCCAGTCCTTGCGTTCCGCCGTGGACGTGGGCTGGAAGGTCCAGACTTCTGTGCCCTGCACCTGGGTGCGGGACGTTTCTATGGCATCGATACTTAATGTCGATTTCCCTTTGTTCACAAACGCGACGCTGCGCAGCGTTAGGCCCGGAAAATCTTCCGGCTGGTGTTCTTCTACAAGGACTTCCAGGCCGGAAACCGGTTTTCCGCCCATGAACGCGCAGTCCTTGGCCGGCTGGGAACAGGCGGCGAGGGCAAGCGCAGGAAGAAGAAAGAGCTTTTTCATGGGGTTACAGATTGAGTTTTTCTCCAAAACGTTTGAAGCATTTTTCGCGGACGTCTTCCAGCGAGGTAAAAGCCCCGGTGCCGCCGGCCGCCGTGGTGTTGATGGCGCCCGTGAGGTTGCCCGTATGCTGGCAGGCTTCCAGCGGAAGCCCTTTCACAAAGGCGCTGACAAAGCCTGCATTGCAGCTGTCGCCGGCGCCGATAGCATCTACCACTTCCCGGTTCAGGAAGGCAGGGCGCAGGGCCATGGAGCCGTCTTTGCGCACCAGCAGGGAACCCTTGGAGCCGCATTTGACCAGCATGGCATTTTTGAGGTAGGGGAGGACGGCCGATACGGCGTCGTCCAGGGAACCGGTTCCCGTAAGCGCCTGGAGCTCAGTCTCGTTGGGGAGGAACAGGTCCACTTTGGGCAGGACCGTTGTGTAGTCCAGGGCCCATTTCTCTACCGGATCCCACTGGGTGTCCAGCGAAACGGTTACCCCATGCCTCTCCGCCTGGTCCAGCACCTGGTGGATGTCCCGAAGGAGCGCCGACTGCATGAACAGGGACGACAAGTGGATATGGCGCGTATTCTCGAATACGGACGGGTCGATATCCTTGAACCCCATCACATCCATGGCTCCCTGATAGGTGAGGTTGGCGCGGTCTTCTCCGTAGCTCATGCAGATGGTGGCCCCGGTAGGGGTGGCGCCCTCGATGAGATAGCGGGTGTCTACGCCTTTGGCTTCCAGGGAGGAACGCACCAGCGTCCCGAAAATGTCTTTTCCGATCATGCCCACAAAGCAGACCTTGCTGCCCAAAGCGGCTGCGTTGGCGGCAAAAATGGCCGTAGAGCTGCCCAGGGTAACGGTCATCTCCTTGGCAAACTTCTCTTTGCCAATCTCCGGTTCCGATTCAATTCCGTTCAGGATAATGTCGACGTTCAGTTCGCCGATGGCTGCAATGTCGTAGGGTTTCATTATGTGGCGTATTTTCTTTTGCGAATATGTAAAAAAACTGGCGAAATCGGACGGGATTTCGGGTTTTATTTGAGAAAAAATCATTTCGTTTTGTTTCGTTTCGAAAAAGTGCTATCTTTGCAAACGGAACCCCAACCTAAACGCATATGGACATATATGATTCTGCCCAAGGCCGCCGGTCGGCCATTCTGCAACGCTTGAAGGAGGATTCAAGCGTGAATGTATCTACGCTTAGTAAAGATTTTGGCGTTTCGGAGGTCACCATTCGCAAAGACCTTCGCATCCTGGAGGACCGGAAACTGCTGGTGCGTGTGCACGGCGGCGCCATCAAGGGAATGGGCGTAAACGAAAGCGAAACGGAAGAGCGCAATTTCAATTTCAAGCGCATGATCAATGCGCGGGAAAAGGAAGCCATCGGCCGTGCCGCCGCCGCGCATATCAAAAACGGGGATACCATCCTGGTAGACTCCGGAACCACCGCGCTGGAGGTGGTGCGGAACCTCCAGAAGTTCCATGACCTCACCATTATCACCAACTCCGTGTATGCCATGATGGAAGCCATCAAGTACAATCGCTTCCGGGTCATTCTCCTGGGCGGCACGGTGCGTGAGTCCAGCAACTCCATTGTGGGGCCCCTGGCGGAATCCAACCTCAAGCTGTTCTACTGCGACAAGCTCTTCCTGGGCGTGGATAGTTTCTCCGTGGAATCCGGGCTTTCCACACCCAGCGTGGAAGAGGCCAGCACCAACCAGGTCATGATTTCGCGTGCGCGGGAGGTCATTGCCGTATTCGACTCCACCAAGGTGAACAAACGGGCCTTCGCCTTCATTTGCATGCCGGATAAGCTCAATACGGTTATCACGGACAACCACCTTCCGGCCAGTGTCCGGAATCAGCTCAAGGCCATGCAGGTGAATGTGGAAACGGTGGCGGTATAGGCTCTTAAATCGAAACTCTCCGAAATATTTTTGATAATTGCGCAAGTTGCTGATTAACAGTAGCTTGCGCGAATTTTATTATGTTCGCAACGTTTCGTTTTCGAAATTCGGCATAAAAACGAAATATTTTTAAAGTCTTTTTTTCTACTTTTGTGTTGTTAATAGCACCAAAACGCCCATGAAAAACGACTTCTATACTTATCGTGAAATCAGGCAGCAGCCCAAGGTTTGGCGGGAGGCCTATTCTATTATACGTGCGCGTAAGCAGGAAATCCTCGCCTTCACGGACAAATACCTGAACGCGGGTTTCCAGGTCATCCTCACCGGAGCCGGCACATCGGCCTATATCGGCGACGCCCTGGAGCCTTCCCTGCTGGATACCCGTTTCAAGGGCGCCCGTGCGCTCGCCACAACGGATATCATCACCGACCCCGGCCTGTACCTGGACAAGAGCAGTAAAATCCTGCTGGTGTCGTTCGCCCGTTCCGGCAACAGCCCGGAGAGTGTGGGCGCTATCAAAGCCGTGGAGGCCACGGCAGGGGAGGTGGCCCATATTTTCATCACCTGCAACAAGGATGGAGAACTGGCTCTCCGCAAGGGCGACAACATCCTGTGCATCCTGCTTCCTCCGGCCACCAACGACCTTTCCCTGGCCATGACCAGCAGTTACTCCACCATGTTCCTCTCCTGCGCGCTCATCGCCAATATCGACCACCTGGAAGCAGATGCTCCGCTGGTGGAAGAAGTGGCTTCCTGCGTGGAGAAGATGATGGATAAGTATGAAGATGCCATCGAGAAACTGGCCTCGCGCAGTTTCACCCGTGCCATTTTCCTGGGCTCCGGCCCGCTCAAAGGCGTGGCGGAAGAAGGCCGTCTCAAACTGCAGGAACTCACGGACGGCGCCGTCATGTGCTCCTTCGACTCGTTCCTGGGCTTCCGCCATGGCCCCAAAGCCGTGGTGAACAAGGATTCCCTCATGGTATACCTGCTCTCGCCCAACGCCCATGTGCGCCGCTATGAACTGGACCTCATCCGTCAGGTCCGCGCGGGGAACCAGCTCAAGGGCACGATGGTGGTTTGCACCAGTAACCCCGGCCTCACCCCGGAGGAATACGATGTTTGTGTGGAAAGCGGCATGTCGCCCTCCATGCCTCCGTGCTACGGCGGCGTAAGCTTTGTGGTGGCCTGCCAGCTGCTGGGCTTCTTCAAATCGATCGACTGCGGGCTCTGTCCCGACACTCCTTCCGTCTCCGGAAATATTTCCCGGGTAGTGGAAGGTGTAACTTTATATTTGGACTAAGTTATGCCTAAAACAGAAGAACTCCTTCACAAGCTGGACCGCCTGCGTGAACAAACGGGCGTTCCGCGTACCATTTTTGCCGCCTGCCCCAATTCCCCCACCGTTATCCGGGCCTCCCTGCAGGCTGCCAAGCGCAACCATGCGCCCATTTACTTTGCCGCCACCCTCAATCAGATCGATTGCGACGGCGGTTACACCGGCATGACACAGGAAGATTTTGTCCGCACCGTCCGCTTTGAAACGGAGCGTGTGAACTTTACGGGTCCCGTTATCATCGCCATCGACCATGGTGGTCCCTGGCTCAAGGACAAGCAGCGCACGGAAAAATGGTCGGTGAAAGATGCCATGGACGGCGTCAAGAAGTCCTTCGAGGCCGCCGTTCTGGCCGGATATGACCTCATTCACGTAGATCCCACCGTAGACATCAACGTTCCCAAAGGGGAAATCATTGATATTCATCTTGTCGCCGCCCGCACCGTGGAGCTCATCGCCCACGTGGAGCGTTTCCGCAAGGAGCATGGCATCGCCCCTATCTCTTATGAGGTGGGCACCGAGGAAGTGCATGGCGGGCTGGCCGACGAAACCACCTTCGACACTTTCATAAGTGATTTAAAACAAGGGTTAATAGTTGCAGGACTGCCGGATGTCTGGCCTTGCTTCATTGTGGGTAAAGTGGGAACCGACCTGGACACCACCATCTTCGATGAGCAGGTTGCCCGCCGGCTTACGTCCAAGGTACGTCCTCTGGGAAGCTACATCAAAGGTCATTACACCGATGATGTAGCTAATCCCGAGGCGTATCCTGTTTGCGGCATGGGCGCCGCCAACGTTGGCCCGGAATTCACCATGAGCGAATACAGGGCCCTGTGCGAACTGGAGCAGGTGGAGAAGAAGTGGCACGCAGAGGGCAAAGTGGCGGTCCTGTCCCACATGCGGGAGGTCCTGCTGCAGGAAGTGAACGACAGCCACCGCTGGGAAAAGTGGCTGCACGAGGACGAGCAAGGGAAAGCCCTTCAGGAGCTTACCGAGGAACGCCAGGACTGGATTGTGGCCACCTGCTGCCGCTACATCTGGCAGCAGCCGCGCACCCTGGCCGCCCGCGGGTTCCTCTATGCCAACCTGGAGCGCCTGGGCATTGCCGCAGAACAGATTGTGCTGGGCCGCATCGAGCGCGACATGGACAAGTACTTCCGCGCCTTTAACCTTATCGGCGTCAACGATTTATTGTAATTTTCCGCAACGGAAGAAACCCCAATTGCATCTTATAATTATTAACTAATAACCAACCATGAGAAAGATCTATTCCTACCTGCTTGCAGTTTTGGCAGTCGCGTGTATTGCCATCCCTGCATCGGCCCAGAAGATTTCCATTTCTGGTAAGGTTCTGGACGCCTCGGACGGACAACCGCTCGTAGGAGCGGGCGTCATGCTCTCCGGCGGCACCGGTACCGTCACCGACTATGACGGTAACTTCGTGATCCAGGCCGACAAAAACGCCACCCTCACGTTCAGCTCCCTGGGCTATTTGAGCGTGACCGAACAGGTGAATGGCCGCACGGTTATCAACGTGAGCCTTTCCCCCGACAACGAGTCTCTGGAAGAAGTCGTCGTGCTGGGTTACACCACCCAGAAACGTGCGGAACTCTCCAGTGCCGTGGTCTCCATGACCGGTGAAAAACTGCGCGACGTTGCCACCTCGGACGTGGGTAACATGCTCCAGGGTAAAGTGGCCGGCGTTGTGGTCATGAACGGCTCCGGCCAGCCCGGTGACAACGCCAACATCCGCATCCGTGGTACCGGTTCCATCACCGCAGGCGCAGGCCCGCTCTATGTGGTGGACGGTGTTGCCGGCGGCAGCTTCAACCCCAACGACATCGAGACCATCACCGTCCTTAAGGACGCTTCCGCCACCGCTCTGTACGGTGCCGCTGCATCCGGCGGTGTCATTGTGGTCACCACCAAGAGCGGCAACGAGGACAAAACTACCGTAGAGTTCAAGGCCAGCGGCGGTCTCAAGAAGGCCCTTACCGGTCGTTTCCGCCCCATGAATTCCCGTGAACTGTACGAGTATAGCCGCAGCATGTTCTCCGAGGTTCTGTTCAACCTCAACTATCCGGAAACCCTGCTGGAGCAGGACTTTGACTGGATGAACAACGCCTTCAAGCTGGGCTCGGTCCAGAACTACTACGCTTCCGTTTCCGGTAAGGCCGGCCGCGTGAACTACTATGCCAGCGTGGACCACTACAATGAAAAAGGTACCCTCATCAACACCAATTTCATGAAGACATCGGCCCGCGCCAACCTGTCCATCCCCATCACCAAGCGCATCACCCTGGCCCTCAAGCTCAACTACTCCAAGTCGCGTGACCAAGGTTCTTCTTCCTGGCGTACGCTGGAATATTCCTACTATGCCATGCCTTGGGATGTCCCTTACGTGATGACCCAGGACGAGAACGGCGCCTGGCGTTCCACCGGCGAATATATCTATATGGACGGCAAGGTCCGCTCGGACAACTACGGCGGAGGCAAATGGTGGACCCAGAACCCCTCCAACGTGCTGCACAGCGAGAGCTACAACTACTCCAAGGGTACCGGCGAATCCTTCACCGGAGACTTCTCCCTGGTGTATAACATCACCGACTGGCTCACCTTTACTTCCATGAACCGCTACGACAGCTCCAACTCCTTCTACGAGTTCTACGGAGACCCTCGTACCTATGATTACATGGGCACCGGCGGTTATTTGGAGAACAGCGACAGCGAATGGAACGGCTTTGGTACCACCAACCTGCTTAAATTCCACAAAACCTTCGGCGACCACGACGTGAACGCCACCGCAGGTGCGGAATTCAGCACGGGCTACACCCGCAGCATGGGCGCCTCCGGTATCCAGTTCCCGGCCGGTCAGCGCTCCTTGTCCAACACCGTACGCGACGCCGTTTCCGGCTACGACTACAACTCCCGCGCGTGGGCATGGCTGGCTCAGGCCCAGTATTCCTACCTGGGTAAGTACATTATAACGGCATCGGTCCGCTACGACGAAAGTTACAAGTTCGGTCCCCGCAACCGCGGCGGTTACTTCCCGGGTGCATCCGCAGCCTGGATTGCCTCCAAGGAAAGCTTCCTGCAGGGCCAGAAGGTGCTCACCTTCCTGAAGCTGCGTGCGGGTTTCGGTAAAACCGGTAACGACAACATCCCGGCTTTCCAGTATCAGGATACCTTCTCCCTGAGCGGTCAGTACAATGGCATAAAAACCGCTATTCTGCAGCGGATGGCCAACCCCAACCTGGGCTGGGAAGACGCCTACATGACCAGCGTAGGTATCGACGCCACCCTGGTGAATAACTGGAACTTCACGGTAGATTTCTATCACACCATCAACAGCCGCATCCTTCTGGAATCTCCCATGCCGCCGTCCACCGGTTTCTTCGGTGTAATGGACAATGTGGGTAAGGTGCGCAATATGGGTGTGGAGTTTGCCGTGGACGGTGCCATCTTCAACAAGAAGGACTTTGGCTGGAACGTGGGCCTGAACCTGGGCTTTAACCAGAACCGCGTGCTTGAACTCCCCGGCCACGCCGATATTGTGATGAACCGCGGCGACGTAAACCAGGTCATCCGCGAAGGCGAGGATGTGTACAGCTGGTACATGCCCAAGTGGCTGGGTGTAGATCCCAAGAGCGGTCTGCCCATGTGGGAAACCTTTGTCCCGGAACTGGACCAGAATGGCGCCCCCGTTTACTACATAGACGCCAACGGCAACGCCCAGCCCAAGATGGTCTCCGGCGTTACCAACAACTACACCTCCGCTCCCCAGCAGCTGGTAGGGAAGGCCTCACCTGCACTGAGCGGCGGTATCAATACCAGCCTCCGCTGGAAGGGCTTCACCCTCAGCGCCAATGGTAGCTTTGTGGTGGGTAACAAGATTTACAACAAGAACCGTGAGCAAATGGACTCCGACGGTACCTACACCGGCCTCAACCAGATGTCCATCAACAACGGCCTGGGCTGGACCCGCTGGCAGAAGGAAGGTGACGTAGCCACCCACCCGGCTCTGCTGGCCGCCCGTTCCGACGGTTCCAACGGTACTTCTTCCCGTTACCTGGAAGACGGCAGCTTCTTCCGTCTCAGGAACGTAACTCTGTCCTACAACCTGCCTGTCTCCCTGATTTCCAAGATCAAGATGTCCTCGGCTCGTGTGTACGTATCTGCTGACAATGTGCTCACCATTTCCCGCTTCTCGGGCATGGACCCGGAAGTCCGCCTGGACGGTGACACCTATCACCACGCCGGCCTGTACTCCAGCAACTATCCTGTTCCGCTGTCTGTCGTGTTCGGTATTGACGTCAAATTCTAAAAGTGATCGCTATTATGAAAAAGATAATTGTTATCTGCCTTGCGGCCCTTGCGCTGGCGTCATGCAAAATGGATTTCTACTCCTCGGATTCCATGACTTCCGCGCAGCTGAAGTCCAATCCTTCGTCGGCCGTATATACCACGGACGGTATCTACACGCTGCTTAAAGACCGTATCGCCTACAAAGGCCAGAGCGGTGGAGAGAGTGGCAACTACTACATCCGCCACTATTTCCAGCTGGCGGAACTCCGCGGCGACAACGTGACGGTTTCCGGCCAGTCCGAAGACCCGTTCACCCTGGCCAACATGTACGCCGACGATCCCACCCAGAAGAACATCTACTACACCTGGTGGATTGCCTATAAGATTATCAATGCGGCCAACTCCAATATTGACGCTATCCAGCCCGGTGCCTCGGAACTGAGCGACCACCTGCTGGGCGAGAACTACTTCTTCCGCGCCCTCATGCACTTCCACATGGTAACCCTGTTTGCCATGCCGTATGCCAATGGCCGCGACAACCCGGGCGTGGTGCTTCGCCGCAACCTGGATATCTCCACCACCACCCGCGCCACTGTGGGTGAGGTGTACGATGCCATTGTGGAAGACCTTAAGTCTGCCAAAGAATACATGGCCCGCGGTGAGGGCGAACGCATCAAAGGCAACGACAAAGCCTATGTGAGCCTGGATGCCGCCAGGGCCCTCCTTTCCCGCGTGTACCTCTATATGGGCATGAACGAGGAATGCATCTCCGAGTGCAACGAGCTCCTGGATCACGCACCCGCTTCCGTTACCGGCGGTTACGACTACGCAGACTATCCCACCCACACCTACGACCATCCGGAAACCATCTGGTGCGTCCGCCTGGACGAGACCGACGACTGGAACGGTGAGCATGCAGAGGCTTCCATCGCCTCCATGTACATCAAGGACGGCAACGGCTGGGGGGAACACTACTGGAGCGATGAACTCATCGACCTGTTCCGCCGCTATCCGGAGGACAAGCGTTTTGGCGCATACTTCTACATGCAGTCAGACGCAGGCAAGATGCATTGGGACGAAATGCTGGCCCACGGTAAAAACAAAGTGGCCGTGGTGTTCCCCATCCGCACCAACGACAAAACCAAGGCCTGCTCCGACGGCTTCGGCATCGACTGCACGCCCAAGGCAGATGGTTCCGTTGAGTTCACCTACCTGAGCAACAAGTACACGGCCGTTCCCACCGTTGTGAACACGTACACGCAGTACTTCGTCAACGATGCCAACTTCCCCGGAGAAAAGATTGACGGCAAAGCTCGTGTGTATGTACGTCCTACGTTTGTACGCAAAAACGGCGTTCGCAACAACCTGGGTGGTGACTACGTGATTTACTACAACTCCAAGTTCAGCTACCAGGGCGGCAAGCCCATGATGACTTCTCCGGTGTTCCTCCGCTGGGGCGAGGTTATCCTGAACCGCGCAGAGGCCTATGCCAAGACGGGTAAAACCGCAGAGGCCCTGGCCGATGTGAATACCATCCGCCAGCGTGCCGGCCTGAGCGGCGCAGCCCTCATGACCGCCGGTAATATTGGCGCCCGCGGCTATGCCGACGTACTGGACTGCGTCCTGGACGAGCGCCGCATGGAGCTTTGCTTCGAAGGCCACCGCATGTTCGATGTCTTCCGCAATTCCAAGCCCATGGACCGTCGCTTTGTGGGTTGCCACGACTTCGAGATCATCAAGCCCAACGACCCCAGGATTGCCCTCCTCATCTCCCTGGACGAGATTAACTCCAGCGGTATTCCGCAGAATCCCAGATAAATTTACTAAAACCTAACAATATCACATTATTAACCCTTAAAACTGTTTCATTATGAAGAAAGTATTCTCTTTCCTGGCAATTGCCGCAGCGCTTTGCCTTGTAGGTTGCAAGAAAGGCGACACCCCTACTCCGAGTGGTGGTGAAACCCCTAGCGGTGGCGGCGGAAAAGAGCCCGCCAAGTATGAGCAGCCCATCACCATCGACGGTCAGTTCGCCGACTGGGCCAAGCTGGACGGCACCAAGATTGCCACCGCTACCACCGATCCTGAGGCTAACCACACTGCCCTCAAGGTTGTGAAAGTATACGCCGACGAATACTTCGTGTTCGTGTATTTCGAGTGGGATAAAGAGCAGATCGAGTGGGAACTGAATGTAGAGCACGTTCCGTTCCACATCTACATCAACGGTGACGGCAAGGCCGATACCGGTGGCTTCGGCGACCAGTGGTCCGACGCCTGCATGGATACCTGCTTCGAAGGCTTCCTCACCGATGGTAACAACATCGCTTCCTACGATCCCGGTGTGTACTCCTGGACGGGTGAAGCCAATGGTACCGGCTGGTCCTGGAGTGAAGATCCCGTTCTTGAGGCCGGTTCCGGCATCTGCAAGGGCGCTGGCGTAGAAGGCAAGTATGAGCTCCAGATTGTCCGCGACTTCTATCCTGTTGGCAAGCTGGCCGACAACTTCTCCATCGGTTTCGATATCCAGCAGGGCTGGAATTCCGTGGGTGTGCTTCCTAACACCGCTGTCACCGATGAGAACCCTGGTGGCACCGCTCCTTCCCTCCAGATCAAGACCGTGAAGTAAATCTAGTATGAACCATGCATAGGCGGATTCCCTTTTGCCGGGCCTCCGCCTATGCTTTTTAAAAACGCAAACTTGTGAAAACACTTGTCAGAAACTTCTTTGTGCTGCTGGCACTGACTTCGCTTACCGCATCCTGCAACAAGACTCCCGGTGGGGGCGGGGGAGATGCCTCCATGGCCAGCGTTTCTTATCAGGCTTCAGACGCCATCATCGCCAATCCGGAGCGTGGTTTTTATATCGCCTCGGAAGTTTCCAAGGTGTCTACCACAGGCGTATCCAAAGATGGCATGGCGTCGGCCCGTCTGCGTGGACGTACGCTGTATCTGCTGGAGTTCCACATGGGGGATTATGTCAATTCCGACATATCGGCCGATTATCTCCAGACCATCCGCACCAAATTTGCGTCGCTGCGCGAAGGCGGCTGCAAATGTATCCTTCGTTTCTGCTATTCCAATGGCTTTGCAGAGTCTGACAAGCCGTGGGATGCCACGCCGGAGCAGGTGCTCCGGCACATTGCCCAGGTCAAACCCCTTATCCGGGAGTTCGCCGATATTATCTTGGTTGTCCAAGCCGGTTTTATCGGAAGCTGGGGCGAATGGTATTATACCGAAAACTTTAAAGACAAAGCGTCCCGTAAGAGCGTTGTGGACGCCCTTCTGGAGGCGGTTCCTGCAGACAGGCAGATTGAACTGCGCACTCCGGAATTCAAATTGAGTCTGTACGGCTATTCTCCGGCCGACACCATAACCCGTGCCACCGCCCACCAGACCGGCACCAAAGAGCGCCTGGGCGGGCACAACGATTGCTACCTGGCCAGTCCCAACGACCAGGGTACCTACAGGGGCAATTCGGACCGCACCTACTGGGCCTCCGAAAGCGCCTATACCATCATGGGCGGTGAAACCTGCGGCCTTTCCGCCTACTGCCACTGCGACCCGCAGGAGTCTCCTTCCGCCGCGCATGGTGTGCTGGCAGATATGGCCATCAACCACTTTACCTACTTGAACAGCGGTTATCATACCGGCGTGCTGGGCCGTTGGCGCACAGAGGGCTGCTTTGAAGAGATTGAAAAGCGCCTGGGATACCGTCTGGTACTGGAAAACGGCCAGTTTACCAAGGCCCCCAAGGCAGGGGAGGCCATGAAGGTCCGTCTGGAACTGCGCAACGACGGCTTTGCCTCCGTGATGAACGAGCGAGACGCAGAACTGGTCCTTACGGATGCCTCCGGCAAGGTGCTGGGCACCTGGGCCCTCAATTCGGACCCCCGTTTCTGGATGCCCGGCAACAAGACGGTGGTGGAACAGAGCATCCAACTGCCCTCCGGCATCTCCGGTGCGCTCACCCTGCACCTGAACCTGCCGGACCACTACGAATCTTTGCATAACAATCCGCTTTACTCCATCCAACTGGCCAACACCGGCACCTGGGACGAGAAAACCGGTTACAACAAGCTTTATAGTTTCACCCTTTAATCTGTTTTGTAGTATGAAACGAATTTTTGCTTTACTGGCCATGGCTTCCGTGATGTGCGTTTTCTCCTGCAAGAAGGGGGACACCACCCCCACGCAACCGGAGGACAAGACCCCTTCCGATAAAACGGATCCGGAAAAACCTGAGGAAAAGCCCACGGTAAAGCTTACCATTGACGGAAAGTTTGAGGACTGGGCCGCCGCAGACCAGACCAAGATCAAGAGCTTCAAGAACAATCCGGATTCACCCTGGGATGCCGTCAAGGAAATCCGCGTGTATGCGAATGCAGACTTTGTGTATTTCTACATCCGTTACAACCACGACTCCCTGGAGGAGCAGCTGGACCTCATGGAAGGTGAGGACGGTCTTCCTATCCGCCTGTGCCTGAACACCGACGGCGAGTTTACCTCCGGCTACGAAAACTACTTCCTGGAGTGCTACGACTTCATTGTCGAGGGCGCAGTGGCTACGGGCGGTGAGTTCACCGACTTTGACGGCACGCTGCACCAGCGCGTCCAAGGAGCAGAAAAAATGGAATGGAAGGAACTGCTGAAACCTGGCAACAACCTGGTCTTTGGCAAGGGATCCGGCGACGAATACGAGATTATGCTGGCCCGCGAAATCTTCAACAATGCGGTTCCCGCAGACCAGAAGATGGGCGATAAGTTCAGCGCCGGCGTACGCTTCTACGACATTGCCTGGGGCGAGCTCTCCAACATGCCCAACGCATCCGCAGAGGAAGGCGAAGGCAACGGCTGGGGCCACCTGCTGGAAATCACCACCGACAAGTAGAGACTATGCGAAAAATGGTATCCGTCATCGTAGGTCTGGCGCTCCTTTCCGGGTGCCAGACCCACGGTGTGGGTACGTTCTGGCAAACCCATAGCATCGATTATTCGGACATCCGGGCCGCAGAAGACCAGTTTGCCCAGTTTGCGGAACTGGCCGCAGCGGCTCCCGAGTCCGAGGCTCTGGATGCCATGGACGGCCTCTTCGACCTCCTCAAAGAGGACCCGGTGGCCTATTACATTTATACCGACTGGATAGGCGGAGCGTTCTACAATATGCTTTCCCCTTGCCGGAGCGTTCCGCTGTATTCCAAGGCCGTGGAACGGATTGTGGCGGACGGCGTGCTCTCCGAGTCGGAGTATGAACCTTTCCTGCAACGCAGGGAATGGATGCAGTATAACCGGAAGGGAGACGTGGCCACGGTGCCGGGCGCTTCCCTGAAGGGCCGGCGCACCCTTGTGCTGGTATTGGACCTGGGCTGTCCTTCCTGCCGGGAAGCCCTGGAAAAACTGGCAGCGGAGCCCGCGTGGGCTCAAACCGCACGCGTAGCTGTGGGATGCGGCTACGGCTCGGCCCCGGATGTCCCGGGCTGGGAATACGTGTATCCGGAAAACGCAGGCAGCGTTTTTGACATCCACATGACTCCGGTTTATTTTGTCGTTGCCGCCGACGGAACCGTGGAGAGCGGCTACACCTTGGCTTTATAAGGCATTGCGTATGAAAAAGACTGTTTTTCCCCTTCTTATGGTTTTTGCAGCACTGCTCTACCTGCCGTGCTGTATGTCCTGTACGGCTAAATCGCAGCCGGAACCGCAGCCCACGCCGGTAAACCCGGATCCCCAGCCGGAACCGGAGAAGCCTCAGGAGCAGGATGGCCCCGAGAAGGGTACCTATACTTTTACGGCTTCCACGCTCAAAGGCACGTGGAAGGCCGGCGACCAAATTTACGTGCATGGCTCTTACGGCCCTGCCGCCCAGGTTTTCACTTTAAAAGACAGCGACATCTCCGCCGACGGAAAGACGGCCAGCCTTTACTTGGACGAGGTGTTGGAATACAAGGCCGATCCCGACTACCTGTATGCCGCCTGGCCCGCTTCCGCCGTGATTCCGGAGGATGGCCTCATGGATGCCTCCCTTACCTTCAAGGTGGCCAATGACAATTTTGCCCAGGCTTTCCTGCAGGGGACCGATTTCGAGTTCCACGATGCCGCCTCTGCCATCACCTTCACTGTTTCCGGCGGCTTTGACCATGTGATTATCGCCGGCGCCCAGCGCCCGGGCCTTCGCTTAAAAGACAGCTATTCCAATTCCCACTCCAGCGAGAAAACCAGCTTTGCCAAGTTTGTCTCCGACGGGTATCCCTTCCGCGAAGAAGCGCTTCCCGCAAGCGGGCATTTCACCTTCTGGTTCCCCGGTGGGGTAAGCCTGAAAGATGGTTTTGTCCTGTATTTCGGCAAAGGAGACGACTGGACGGCCACTTATACCGTAAGCGAAAATACGGACGTAAAATCGGGCAGAATACTGAATCTGGGCGATATTACATCGGCTCTGGAGGCCTACGAGGGCGGTAAACCCAGCATGCCGGAGGTGACAGACGTGACCAAATACGCCGTGGAACTGAACGAAATGTCCGGCATTTGCGTAAGCGCGGATGGCAGCTTTTTATGGGGCCTTGGCGACAAGAGCGAACTGGCCCGGATTACCCCGGAAGGGAAAGTGCTGCAGAAAGTTCCCATTTACGCCGGCAGCTCCACCCTGGATTCGGAAGGCATTACCATCAACTACGACACCGGAGACATCCTTATCAGCGGGGAACCCAATGTGGTTTACCGCATTCCGGCCGGTAAAGTAGACCAAATCTTTGCCGAGAGCAAGTTCAAGGGAGTAGAGTCCATTTTCAAGGTGACCGAGGGCGCCAAATTCGGCAATTCGGGCCTGGAAGGCTGCACCTACTACAAGGACGGCCTGGTGTATGTGGGCGCGCAGACGGGCTCTTACCTGTACTGCTGCGTGGTGGAGACCGGCGAAGTCCTGTGGCGGAAGAACCTGCGGGAGATGCACGGGGTCATTACGGAGATTGCCGGCCTCAGTTACGACCCTCTTACGGACTGGCTGTGGGTGGTGGATTCGGAATCGCACCGCTTCTTTGCCTTAACCGGCGATGCGGAACACATGCTGGGCTACTATTCCCTCAAGACCAAGTCCAACGAGGAAGCCATCTGCGTGGACCATGTACACAGCTGCGTCTGGATAGGGGACGACTATGGCTCCACTTCCTATCTGTATAAGTACGAGCTGAGCGGTCTGGATGACGCCATTCTTGCCAAATAGCGAGAGAACGGGACAAATCGAAACCGAACGAAATATTATTTCGAAACCAAACGGAACGAAATCGAAAGATTATCGATATATTTGTAACTGATAAACCAAGCATATAAAACCACAAAATAATAACGACCATGAAAACATTCGCAAAGTATCTGTTCCTTGCAGTCATGGCTGCTTTCACGCTTGCAGGCTGTGAGAAGGAGAAGGTGAACCCGATTCTGAACCCTTCGGGCAAACCCATCAAGTTCGCCATCTCGGCCCAGACTACTTCCAAGACGGCAGCCACCATCAAGGTGACGGCAGACTATCCCGTTCCGTCGGAGGTTGCCATCGCCCTGGCGCTGGATGAGACCTCCACCATGACCAAAGGCCTTACGTTCCCTGCCAAGCTTGTGATGGCTGCAGGTGAAACGGAAGTCAGCGGTAACATCACGGTAGACGTGGATAAACTGGATCCGGGCAGCAATACCACCTGTGTGATTGCAGGCTCGTTCTCCGGCGTCAAGTTTGGTACCGTTGAGATATTCACCATCAAGACAGACCCTGCTCCGTATGTTCCCAAGCCGGATAAAGACGGCTTCACGGCAGACGGCGATCCTTCCGAATGGGAGATGGCAGAGGGTGTCTTTACCTTCGACAGCATGGACGGCGCTCCGCTGGGCGGCCTCAAGATGGCAAAGGTCCATTATGGTTCCAACCTGCACTTCCTGTTCGAGGTTACGGACGAAATCCTGGAGAAGGGGATTGAGGACGGTAAAGTGCGTCTGCACATCTTCTTCGACAGCGACAACAAGCAGGAGGGCGGTCTCATGCACAAGTGGAAAGAGGCCGGTATCGACTACATGCTGGAAGGCAAGATGACCTCCGGCGGCGAGTATTGCGCCTTCTCCTCCAACTACCAGAAGTGGAACGGTGAAGAACCCACGGATTGGGCTTGGGAAGACAGCGGCACGGCTGCTAAGATTATCGACAGCGCCGGTGAAGGCAACTATTATGAGATGACGCTGGACTACAGCAAGTTCCCCGGTGAGGGAGGCCTTGCCAAGGTAATCCGCATTGGCTTTGACATTGCCGACGGCGACTATGCCGTGACGGGCTTCCTGCCCAATACAGACCAGGAAGAACCTGCTTCCATGGGCCTTATCTGGAAGAGCGACTATATCTTCCCGGATGCGGACGGTTTCACCGCCGACGGTAAAGACGCCGAATGGAAAGACCGTGAAGGCGTGGTGGAAATCAAGAGTGTAGAGAATGCCGTATCTACCGGTATCGCTTCCACTAAGGTGTTCTATGGCAAGAACTGCCTGCACTTCCTGGTGGAACTCACCGACGAAGCCCTTGCGGCAGAGGAAGTTTACCTGAACCTCCTGTTCAACGGCGACGGCAAGGCCGACGGTATGAACTACATCTGGAAAGATGCCGGTCTCAAGCACCTGCTCTCCGCCATCATCGCCAAGGGTGGCAAATACGTGCCCTTCTCCTCTCCGTACTATCGGTGGGCGGGTGTAACCTATCCCACCGAATGGGGTTGGAACAGCACCGATATCTGGCCGCTGATTCAGGCTGCCGGCAGCGGCAAGCTCTACGAGATTAGCGTGGACTACTCCACCTATCCTGGCGGCCTGGCCGATGAATTTGGCTTTGCTACCGTTATCAACGACCAGGCTGGCGCCATCCTGGGCTACCTGCCCAACACGGACGATGAAGCAGAACCCGCTGATGTCCAGGTGGTTACCAAGATGAAAGACATCACCATCGACGGCAAGGCCGACGATTGGGCCAAGCTGAACAAAGACTTTGTGACCGTTATCGAGTGCCCCGAGGCTGCAGAGCTGAAAGGCCTCAAGAGCGCCAAGGTGTACTACGACGACAAACTGTACATGCTCCTGGAAGTGACGGACGATGCCCTCGCCAAGGGTGTTACGGATGGTAAGCTCCGCTTCCACATCTTCTTCAACAGCACCAATGGCACGGGCCTTGGCACCAGCTCCCGCTGGACCAACTTCAACTATGCCACGGAGGGCAAGATGACCAGCGGCGGCAGCTACTGCGACTACAGCTCTTCGGTCTATGCTATCGCACCCGGAACGGCCTGGGATACCTCCAACACCGGTGTCGCACCCAAGTTTGTGGCCAAGGGTGAGGGTAACCTCTATGAGCTGAGCATGGATTATTCCGACTTCCCGGAGGGCCTGGCAGACACCTTCCGCATCGGCTTCGACATTGCCGACGGCGGCTATGAGGTAATCAGCTATCTCCCTTATGCCGCAGAGCCTTGCGACCTGGCGCTGGTCAAGAAGGCCAACGGCGTGCCGGAGGTAGGTCCGGAGCCGGTAGAAGAAGGCATCGTCATTGACGGTAAGTTTGAAGACTGGGAAGAGATTGAAGGCGTGAGCGACGGCAACTACGGCATGTTCAAGGTAGCCTCGGACGAGAATAACCTGTACTTCTTCTCTTACAGAAATACCGGCGGCCGCTACACTGCCCTGTGGGGCGACGGTGTAGGTTACATCTACATTGGCCTGGACCTGGACAACAACCTGGAAACCGGCGTGGAACTCCTTGGAAATGGTAATTATGAGGCCATCTGGTATTTCTACTGCTTCGGCGGTACTGCGGAGGCTCCGTACATCGGCATCACGGCAGAGGGCGAAATCGCCCCGGACACCTACAGCATGGCCAACCTGAAGGTAAAGGGTGTGGTGAGCGAAGACGGTGCCCGCCTGGAATACAGCATTCCTCGCGCCGACCTCCCGGAAATCCCCGCCAGCTCCATCACGGTGTACTCCTGGGGTAACAAAGACCTCACCAAAGTTTCCATCGAGGCCTTCTTGTAGGAGTTGACAGACAACGTATCTCGAGGGGCTGGCTCAGGTCAGCCCCTTTGTGAGTTTCTCGATTCAAGACGCAAAACGATATGAGAATTACCAAAGAACAGTATCTGCAGCCCTTCACGCAGGCCCTCTCGCTGGAGACCATGCGGGAGACGCTGCAGTCCACCTCCTCCAATGCCGGAGGAAGCAACCTGGGCGATCCAACTACGGTAACGGGTGACTGGACCGATTGGTTCAACAACGGTATGATCATTTAAAAGGGGAGGGCTTGATATGAAAAAATGGCTTGTATTTATTTCCATCGCCGGTCTTCTTAGCGCTGCTTGTGCCAAACAGGAGATGGCCCCTAAGGAGAATACCGAACCCACTCCCGGGACGTACGTCTTCACGCTCAAGGCAAGCATGAATTCCGAGCTCACCAAAACCTCTTACGAGGGGGACAAGACCTTCTCCTGGAGTGCCGGTGACCAGATTTCCGTCCTGTTCCATAACGGTGATGACAACAAGTACTTTACCCTCACAACCTCCGGGACCGGTGCCAGCGCCAGTTTCAGCGGCGAAATTACAGAGGGGTACACCATCGGTTCCTCTTTTAACGCGGATGAAAAGATAGCGTTCTTCCCGGCTGCGGCCCATTCCTATGACCGGACCAAGGCAAAGTATGATCCGAGTAGTTATCCCAAACGCGGACCGTACTTCCATATTCCCGCATTTATGGACTTCACCAAGACGCATTTCTCGGCCAATCTGCCCATGGCGGCTATCGGAGACGGAGATAACAACTTTAGCTTCAAGCATATCGCGGGTACGTACAAGGTGGTGTTCGGCAGCATCGACCCTTCCGTGACCAAGGTGATGTTGCATGTTGAGAACCAGTTAGCCTATGCTATCTCCGGAGATTTCCGCCTGGAAGACGGCGGCTTCTACAACTACTGCTGGTGGCAGACCTGGACTTCCGACGCCACTGCCAAGACGCTTTCTTATGTGGTGAACGTGGATCCCTCCACCCACAAGGCTACATTCTATGTCCCTTATTGCCACAACGATGAAGCTGGCTTCCAGCCCACGTTCACGCTCACGAATGCCGTTAATGGCAATATGCTGGCAAAAGCATCGGCCAAAGCGGTTTTCTCCGGCGACAATAAACCGAATCGTGACCATATGGTTATTCTGCCGGAGATTCCGGCGGCAGGAACAGGCGTTGCTCCGGGGTGGCGGTCCAATCATGGCATTAACTGGGATTTGGTAGATACGGTTGTTGGAGGTCGTACCAGTGAGAAGTATGCTGGTATCAATCAGATGAAGGTAACTTCGGACGATACCAACTTGTATATTCTGCTGGATATCAAGGCCAGTTACCTGCTGGATAACGCCTCCAATGACTTCGCCAATTATCTCCATGTCTATATTGGAGACGGTTCTTCCACTGGTGAACAGCATTGGTCCTGGCCGGATTATTACCAGATTGACTTGCAGGGCTGGCTTAAGACCGGTAATGCCCTCACTTTCACTGCTACGTCTGGCGCCAATGTCGATGCCATCGCCAATATCAGCGGCGAACATTGCTATTACGAGATTGCATACGCTCGTAAAGAAAAGAGTGCTTTGCTGGGTACGTCGGCCGTTATTGCCTGCCTCTTCGACAAGCGTTACCAGATTGGCGAGGCAGTTCATAATGACCCTACGGAAGGTGACACGCCTGTTGGTTATGCGCCCGCGTCATGGACCCCGATGTTAGCCATCGACCTCCCGGTCTATGCCGAACAGGCACCCGCTCCGCTCCCGGCCAACCTTACCTTTACGGAGGCGGAGGGCGACGTGACCAATCCGGAGAGAGGCTTCTACAAGCACTTCGAGTATCATTTCGATTCTTCGGATCCCGGTCATGTGAACCCCTCCATCAGCGCTTACACCTTTGATGAAACGCTGGCGCTCACCATCTTCTACCTGGAGGACTTCGTGGGGGCCGACGCCCTCAGTAGCGACGTTATTACCAAAGTGGAGACCGAACTGGCTGCGCTTCGTTCCAAGGGCAAAAAGGCCATTGTGCGATTTGCCTATACCGCAAAACATCCAGTGGCTAGTTATGAGCCCACCAAGGACCAGATTGTCAATCATCTGGACCAACTGAAAGCGGTTTTCACGGCGTATGACGATGTGGTTTACCTGTTCCAGGCCGGGTTTATTGGCACGTACGGAGAGTGGTATTACGTGAACGATGATTTTACTTACAGCAAGTCCGGCGGTACACTTGTCGGTTATCAGAACCGGATTGATGTGGTGAATAAGATGCTCTCGGTAACCACCAGGCAGATTGCCGTCAGAACGCCTTTCTATAAGCGCGGGTATTTATATCCCAGTGCCTATAATACTACGGTTCCGGGTATTTCGTCCTGGGGGGCGGAGCCCAATAATCGCATTGGCTACTATAACGATGGCTTCCGCGGCTCTTCTGACGACGTAGGCACGTTTAGCAGTGATCAGGACCGTGAGCAGTGGTTTGGCCAGGGCGAATGGCTGGTATGCGGCGGTGAATCGGCCTATGTGGGTACCGACTCTAACGGGAATGAAAAACTGGATCCGGAAGAGAAGCAAGCCTGGCTGGATGCCAATCCTACCTTGGCAAACCCCGACAACTCTATTGCCGCCATGCGGCAGCAGCATTGGTCCTACATGCATAATGCCGAGACCAATATCCTCATGGACTATTGGGCCGGTCCCAATCCCGCGGGGAAGAGCGTCGTAAGCTGTGGAACCGACCGGATTCCGGACTTCAAGAAGGCCCTCGGTTATAGGCTGGTTATCAATTCGGCCGACTTTACCGGCAGTTCTCTTGAGTCTGGCGCTACGGTGAATTACAGCATTTCTATCCAGAACAAGGGTTGCGCCCGGGTCATTTATCCCCGTCCGTGCAAACTGGTGCTCGTCCATAATGGAACGCCGACCGTGCTGAAGGATAATCTTACGGACGTCCGCAACCTGGCTCCCGGTGCTTCTGCTACTGTCCTGGAAGGTTCCTTCACGCTCCCGCAGAATGTGTACAAGGACGACAAACTTGCCATCTGGCTCCCGGACAACGCCACCGGCCTGCAGGCCACCCCTGCCTATTCCATCCACCTGGCCAACAGCGACGTAACCTGGGAAAATGGATATAACATTATCCATACTTTTTAGTTGACTAACACAAAATAATTAATAACCCAAAAAGAACTTATTATTATGCTAAGGAAAAAGTATCTTACTCCTGAGGTGGACATTGTTCACCTGACTCCGGAGGCGTGCGTTTTGACAGGAAGTCAGAACGGCACTGGAGCGAATGTCACTTATGATTCTGAATCAAGTTTTGATTCATTCTTTGGCTCTTAATCTCAACTGACCATGAAACGTTATGCTTTTTATATGCTCGTCATGGCTGTAGCAGCCGTGGCAGCTTGCCAGAAAGAATCCGCAGTAGACAACGCTCAAGAGCCAGCGCAGAAAACATACACCTATACCGTCAAGGCCTCTATCGATGATGTAAAGTCTGACTATGATGCCGACGGAAAATTCTCCTGGAGTGCCGGTGATGCTATCTCTGTGCTGTTCCATAAGGGCGATGCCAACAAATTCTTTACCCTGACCACCACCGCCAGCGGCACCGCCTCCGCCTCCTTCTCCGGTGAAATCGAGACTGGCTATGAGATTGGTGCCTCGGACCAGACTGTTGAGGATAAGAAGATTTGGGCATTGTTCCCGGCATCAGACAATCATGCCTATACTGCCGGATCTGCTCCGACTTTCTACGTACAGCCGAGCATCGATTTCTCCACTACTCACTTTTCTGCGAACATTCCCATGTTCGCGCTGAATGCCGCTGAGGGAGCCTTCTCTTTTGCCAATCTCGCCTGCACTTATAAGTTTACAGTATCGGGTATCAAAGACGGTGTCTCGAAAGTACGATTCTCTGTATATAATCAGACCACCTATGCCCTTTCCGGCAGTTGGCCCATTAGTTTTGGCAGTGATACATATATTAACTATAATTGGGCTTCCCCTGGTAGTGCCAACAGCACGCTTACATATATCAGCGATGTCACCAGCAATAAAGCCGTCTTTTATGTTTCAAGCCGTTTTTATGGCACTTTCCAGCCGGTTATAACGGTAACGAATCAAGCTACCGGCGTTGCGATAAAGACCTTTACTGCTACCAATGCTGATACGCCGAATCATATGTCGCATGTCAAGCCGATTACGCTTGATGTCAGTGAAGCGAACGGCGGAAATTATTTTACTCCGGCCGTTTTAATTGATGGCGTTTTCAGTGATTGGGATGGTGTTACCGAATGGGATGGGACTCGCAATAATGATGGAACTAATAGCTGGATTAATCATTGGAGAATGCAGGCTGACGCGCAGAATGTATATGTTTATCTTGACTTGATTTCAGAAAAGATCACCAACTCCAGGTATATCTATGTAGGTTTTGACACAGATAGTAATACAGCTACCGGCTCTGCACATGGTAATTGTCCGGGATGTGAACAATACGTTCTCATATATCCTGCAGTTGAGGGCTCAGATCCGCTTACAATGATTCATGGCGTTGACCCTAAAAGTGAGGTCAATGGTAGCAGTGATGGTTCACTGACCACCTGGTGTAATTTGAGCACCCCCAATTCACTCCTTGAACTCAGCATACCCAGAAGCAAAGTCGGATTGGGCTCTTCGGCAACTATCAAGGTCAGTGTCAGTTATGACAACTACGACGCTAAACAGCAAACGTTGGTTCTCCCGTAATTAGTTTTATCACACGCGATTCGCCCTTCTGCATCCAGCAGAAGGGCGAATCGTTTCATGTCAAAGCATATAGTCCGGGTAAGAACATCCACTGACAACGTGAGAGTCTGAAGAAAGTTATTCAACGACCCTTACCAGCGGCTCGCCCAGTGCAGTTGAAATCTCGGCAATGGATTTCAAGGTGAGGTTTGGAAAGCCCGATGTCCACCTCGAAATGACCGCCTCCGACCGACCCATTTTTTTAGCAAGGTCCCGCTGCGTCATTCCCTTCTGCTTGAGGACGGTGTCGATGCGGGCAATGATGTCGGCTGACAACTGTACCTCGGACATGATTTCCGGAGATACGGCCGCCATCTTTTCACTGAACCATTCCTGCTTGTTTCTCATGACAATAACTAAATTTCAAATGTGATATCTGCAATGCCGGAAAGCTCTTTCTCTTCTATGCTCACATACCCTTTGGCAATGTTTTCGTCAAGTATCTTCTCAAATTTCTGGAGGTCCAGGACATATCCATACAATTTAGGGTCCTCCTCATACGTGCGCGTATTCTTCACCCCACCATTGCCGAGAATAACTATCTGGTCCGAAATCCTCAGGCAATATAGCCTCAGCTTACCACTCTCGATGGGAAGCGCTTGGACGCGGTCGTTCATGCCACCTTCCGGGCGGAAGAACCGCTCAAGGGCGCCTATGCGTAAGATAGCCTGAAGTGCAGCTATGATTCGCTGATAATCACGGTTGTACGTGGCGTTCATTTCAAACTCCGCCACAAACTTTTCAAACTCTGTGGTCCCGTCCATCTCGAAGCTGATAGAGTACAGAGAGGCCTTCTCTGACTGATTCAGCAGTTCAACTGTCGTTTTCTTCTTCACGTTCATACGGCAAAAATACAAAATGAAAACTTAACATGCAAGTTAATTATTGAATTTATAACAAGTATTTCTAAACACGGAACTATACGGGTGAACCATTTTTTACCGCCGCCCACCGTTGGGCGACGCTGGCAAACTTAACAAGCCTTGGCCGGAAAACCTATGAATCGGTTGAAACATTTACGAAAAAATTCACGTTTCTACCGATTAGGGACGAACGACGGGTTTTTATGGACGATAACCACCACGCTTTTTGACGCGTTGTCCTTAATGATGGACAGTTTATAATGCAGCTTGGGGTCTTATTCTATAAGTTATCCCCATAAGTGGGTATTGACAATTGCGGGGAAAGTGAGTATCTTTATGCCAAATTAAGAATTACCATGAAAAGCATTAAAGAAGTCCTTCGTGATTGTCAGGAGAGCAAAACTGCTGTACTGGCCACTAATTTCTATAATTATGAGACACTGCTGTGCGTTGCCAAGGCGGCACAGGTGATGCATGCCCCCGTGATGCTGCAGCTCACCCGCTCTTCCATTGACTATATGGGCCTTCACACTGCCTATAAGATGGGGCGGCAGGTACTGGCCGACTATGGCCTTCAGGGATACATCCACCTGGACCACGGCCCCAGCCTGGAACTCGTACAGAGATGCCTGGACGAAGGTTTCGATTCCGTGATGATCGATGCCTCCGAGAAACCTTTCGAGGAGAATGTGGAGACATCGGCCAAAGCCGTGGAGATGGCCAAGCCCTATGGTGCCAACGTTGAGGCCGAACTGGGATACGTGGCCAAGCTGGGCCAGGAGCAGGGCGGCGGTTTCACAACGCCCGAGCAAGCGGTCCAGTTTGTGAACCTCACCGGCGTTGACGCCCTGGCGGTTTCTATCGGCAGCGCTCATGGTTTTTATAAGCTTCCTCCCCATCTGGACATTCCTCGCCTGGCTGCTATCCACGCCGCTACACCCGTGGCGCTGGTTCTTCACGGATCATCCGGCATTCCGCACGACCAGGTGCGCGAAGCCATCGCCAACGGTATCGTGAAAGTGAACCTGGCCACGGAAATCAAGGATAACTTCATGCGCGCTCTCAAGAAAGTGCTTTCAGAAAGCGACGAAATCGACCTTCGCAAAGTCTTCCCCAAGGCCATGACTCCAGTGGTGGAATTACTCAAAGAGAAATACGCCGTTACAGGCGCCGTCGCAGGACTTTAGGGCAATTACAGCGGAGCGAAGCGCCGGAAGGTCCTGCCACCGCCACGGTTTAGTCCCTTTTTGCGCCCCTCTGTCCTTGCAAAAGGTTGGCACCATAATCCAACCTTTTGCAAATGTGCTACCAACCATTGACATCCCCAAGAGAGGCGTCCATGCGTAATAACCGTGAATGGGCTGCGCAATACCGCGTGGTTGGAGCATGAGCCTCCGCACAAAACCACGTATTTTTGTGCGCGGGGTGAGGCTCCAGCCTAGCTCCCCGCACAATACAAGCCCTATTTGTGCTCAGGGGTGTGCTGGGACTACGTAGGGATGCAAAATAACCGGGGTTTTGCAGTGAGCCTATAATTGCCCCAAATCAAGGATGAATGACGTTCCACTAAACACCAGAGCCCGGCGTTGTGCCGAGCTCTGATTTCTATTTGCCCTCTCTGCTGAATGCGAAAGAGTTAAAGAAAGATATATCCTGATAATTAGGGCAAAGTTACGGTTACCTCCGGGGAATACACATATTTACCCCAATCGGAATGCTCACCCCATTCATTATCAACCCAGAAATCATAGAATACACATACTTTCACCCCAGCACTTCCAGTTGCTGAAATTTCAGAAGAATAAGTTCTGGGCACTTTTAATTCGCAAAAGACAGAATCATCTTTTTCCAACTCCACTATCTGCGATGCAGACAAAGCTGAAGCACTAGCGTCGTTAATTTGAGCGACTCCATTTCTATACAAATAGCAGAAATGACCAGGAGAAGAACTGTTAAAGTATAATTGTATATTATTGGAACGAGGATAAGAAGCCTCCCTATAGAGAAGCAGAGATTTCTTCACACCAAACATAATATAAAGATATTCAGCGTCAGCCTTAGCTTTGATTACTTTAACCCCCGCCGCATCGCCGTCGACAGAAACAATGCTTGCATCACTGCCATACCAGTCTATACCTAACGTAGATACAAAAGGAGAGCCCATACCAGGAGCTGAAATTGTAAGACGCTTGACCTCTCCACAGCCCAGAGCTGTTCCCTTTGATGCCGTAAGAGTCTTGATTATGTAACCGGTGGAATAATCTCTAATTGTTATGGTTGGTTTAAAAGACGTGGACGACCATCTGCATGATACATAGAATACAGCGGTCTTAGCAGTTACATCACAAATATAGGATATCTTTTTTTGTTCAGGTGTCGGGTCTGAATATCTTAGGTAATTACTCGACATTGTAGTTAGTCCTGACAAACCGTAGGAGACACCGTTTTCAATATCAACCTGAATCTTACTAACATCAAGATTTTGGATAGTAAACTTGTATGCACAAGTCATATTTTTGAAAGTGAAGTTCCCTTCTGCATCTAGCACATCATACATGGGGATGTTAGCAGAGAATTTTCCGCCCGAAAGATCGATTACAGAAGGAGTATAGAAATACGGTCGATTATCATTCGCACCAACAGTATATGCGTGATTATCTGAGGCGGGATAGAAAGCCCAAATCTTTGATGTATTAGAGGCACCAATCACATAGCCGGTCTCGATTTCGCCGGTGAAGGAGGCGGAAGCAGTGCCGTCAGCGGTGGTGGTCAGGGTAAAGAATTTGTTGACATCGCCGTTGTGGAACAGCACGGAGATGGCATCGCCGGCACTCCAGGAGAATTTTCCGTCGGCAGCATAGTCAGACTTTACATCATCGATAGAGGCCTTGACGGTATAGGTGTATGTTTTCTGCGCAGGCTCTTGAGCGTTGTATACTGCGGATTCTTTCTGGCAAGCTGCCACGGCTGCTACAGCCATGACGAGCATATAAAAAGCATAACGTTTCATGTCTGTAACTTTATTTATTGAAATAATCGTCAAAACTTTCTTCATCGCCATTCCAGGTGACATTCGCGCCCGTGCCGTTCTGGCTACCTGTCAAAACGCACGCCTCCGGAGTCAGGTGAACAATGTCCACCTCAGGAGTAAGATACTTTTTCCTTAGCATAATACTAAGAACGCAGAGGGGGCTGGTGCGGAGCGGGTCTGGGCGCACTTGCAGCCAGTAGCGCATTTTGGCGCTTTTTCGCGTTGGAACGTGCTTAACCATGCATGCCTTAACGCAGTTTGCGGCCAAAATGCGTTAAGGCGTGCGCGACGTCGCCCTTGTCGTCCTTAAAATCGGCCCCGAACAAGGATGAGATGGGAGCGGGAAAGTGCCAGGCACACAATCGAAACAAATCGAAACGAGAATCGAAGCACTTGCCCTTCCGAATACGAAATAAAATACGTAATTTTGGGAAACGAAGTTAACCGAAGTAATTAGTATGCTAAAACGTTTCGTATATCTGCTCGCAGCCGTCCTTGCCATCGGTTGTGCCTGCACCCAGAAGGGGGGAGATGACCCGTTGAATCCGCAGCCGGAGCCGCAACAACCGGCGGGACCCACCCCGCAGGATCCCGAGAACCCCTCTCCGCAGGATCCTTCTGAATTTGGAAAGAAAGTCTCCTTCACCTCCACCGTTACCGGCGTGCAGCCCATGACGGGTATTGTCCTATGGAACACCAGCAGCTCTACCAGTAAAGACTACGTCCAGCTGGAGTTCTCCTACATGCTCTACAGCGACGTGTGCAAGGAAAAGGATGTGTATGACTGGACCCCCATGGACCGACTGCTGGAACAGGTGGCCTCCCGCGGGCATCAGGCCGTGGTCCGTTTCCGCTACACCTATCCTGGCTACGACCCCGGTGCCGTTCCGGCCTATATCAAGCAGTGGCCGGGCTATGAGGCCACCCACGCCAAGAGCGAAGGCCGCATGACGGAGTTCCCGGACTGGCGCTGCGAAGAGCTCCAGCGCTTCCACATGGAGTTCCATCGGCTCTTTGCAGAGCGCTACGACAAAGACCCCCGGCTGGCCTTTGTGGAGATTGGCTTTGGCCTGTGGGCGGAATACCATATTTACGACGGCCCCTGTATCATCGGAAAAACCTTCCCCTCGCACGAGTTCCAGGCGCAGTTCCTGCCCAAGATGGACGAGTGGTTCCAGGACACGCCCTGGCTGTTCTCCATCGATGCATCGGACAGCAAATATGCCCCCTTCCACAAGCAGAAGGACCTGCTGGAGTTGAACTTCGGCAATTTTGACGATTCCTTCATGTGCGAAGACTGGGATGGCTACAACTGGTCCGGCTGGAAGTTCTTTGGCACGGAGCGCTACAAGAAAGGCCCCGCCGGGGGCGAGTTCAGTTACTATTCCAACTATGACCAGAAGCATGTCCTGGACAAGGCTGGCATGTATGGCCGCGTGTTCGAGGATGTGGTGGCCAAGGTGCACATGACCTTTATCATCGGCAACGACCAGCCCGGCAAACAGACGCCGGAACGCATCAAGGAGGCCGCCATGAGCATGGGATACCGCTTTGAGGTGCAGGATTTCCGTATCAAGGAAGGGGAGTCGGCGTCGGTCCTGATTGCCAACGTGGGCGTGGCGCCCATCTACCGCGATGCCTTTGTGGCGGTGGACGGCGTGCGGGGCGCGTTTAACCTGCGGGAGCTGATGCCCGGTGATCAGCAGTGGGTGACCATCTCCTGCAAAGCCACCGAAGCCTCCCGCCCTGCCATTGAATGCGACCACCTTGTAAAGGGACAAAAGATTGAATTCCAGACACTTTAGCGATATGAAACAGACATCGGCCTTCCTCCTGAGCCTTGTGCTCATGGTCGCCTGCAAAGAGCAGGAGACGCCCCTCCAGTATTACCAGACGCCCCATCCGTATAACGTTGTGCAGGTGCAGGAACCCCCGCAAACCAATGAGGTGCGCAACGTCATCATTATGATTGGCGATGGCATGGGCCTGGAGCAGGTGAGCTGCGCCTGGGTGTTGAACCATGGCAAACTCAACTTTGACAGTTTCCCGTCCCTGGGCCTTTCCCGCACCTGGTGCACGGACCACCTGATTACGGACTCCGGGGCAGGGGGCACCGCCATTGCGGCCGGCCAAAAAACGGCCTACAGCCATGTAGGCGTGGCTCCGGACAAATCGGACCTCCCCTCCGTCCTGGTAAAAGCCCGGGAGCTGGGGAAGAAGACCGGCATTGCCGTCACCTGCCATTGGGCCGATGCCACCCCCTGTGACTTTGCCTGCCACAACGAGTACCGCTACAACCAGGAAGACCTCATCGCGGACTACCTGGACTGCGGGATCGATTATCTGGCCGGCGGTGGCACGGACTGGTTCACTTCCGTCAAGCGCACCGACGGCCGCAATATCATGAATGAGATGGCGGCGGCCGGCTATAACCTGGCGCTCACGGAGGAGGAATTGATGCAGGCGGAGCTGCCCGTCATGGGTATTCTCTCGCCGGATAACCTGCCCATCGCGCTGGAACGCGGAGACCTTTATCGGCACAGCGTAGCCCGCGGTCTGGAGCTCCTCTCCCGCGAGAGTGGCGACAAAGGCTTTGTCATGATGCTGGAAGGCTCCTGCATTGACGACTGGCTGCATGGCAACGATATTGGCAAAGCCATGGAAGAGCTCCTGGACTTTGACCGTACCATTGGCGATGTCCTCCAGTGGGCAGAGAAAGACGGTCACACGCTGGTGGTGGTAACGGCCGATCATGCAACCGGCAGCCTCACCCTGCAGGATGGAGACCTGGAGAAAGGCCTCATCGGGGTGCATTTTGCCAGCGAGTCCCATAACGGCATTGCCGTTCCCATCTATGCCTGGGGCCCCGGCAGCGCCCACTTTACCGGCATTAAGGAGAATGCCGAATGGGGCCGCTTGATTGCCGAATTTGTAAAATAACACGATATGGCAGAGAAAAAACACAATTGGTTGCTGTATGCCCTGGTTACCATGATTACCTGGGGCATTTGGGGCGCTTTTTCGGACCAGACCACCCTTTCCAAGACCATGGTCTATGTGATATGGGCCCTGAGCATGATTCCCTGTGCCTTGGTGGCGCTGGCGAATATCCGCTTCAAACTGGATGTGCGCACCAAGCCTGCACTGCTGAGCCTGGCGGTGGGGCTGCTCGGTGCCGGCGGGCAGTTGGCGCTGTTCCTGGCACTGGACTATGCGCCGGCGTACCTGGTGATGCCCCTTATCTCCGTGGCGCCCATCGTCACGGTGCTGTTGTCGGCCACCTTCCTGAAGGAAAGGGTGTCCAAACTGGGCATCCTGGGCATTGTGCTGGCGTTTGTAGCGCTGGTGTGCTTTGCCCTTCCGGACAGCCACGACGGCGCTGTGAGCAGCTGGATCTGGATTCTGTTCGCCTCGGTGGTGTTCATTTCCTGGGGTATCCAGGCCTTTGTGATGAAGCTGGCCAACAATTCTACACCGGATGCGGAGAGCGTGTTCGTGTACATGGCCTTGTCGGCCGTACTCCTTATCCCGGTGGCCCTTTGGATGGATAAAGGCGCCTCCCTGCAAAGCCTGGACTGGGGGGAGGCCGGGAAGGTCTTTGGCGTGCAAATCCTCAATGCCATTGGCGCGTTTACCCTGGTGTATGCCAACCGGTACGGCAAAGCCATGATTGTGGCACCGCTGGCCGATGCCTGTGCTCCGGTAATCATGTGCGTGATTTCGCTCATCCTGTATGCCGCCGTCCCCACCGTGCCGCAGGTGATTGGCATGGTGGCCGCCATTAGTTGCGTATTTATTTTTAGCCGAGAATAACTATGAAAAAGAGCTGCTTATGGGCCATACTGGTCATGGCTGCGCTGGTTATTTCGTCCTGTTCCGGGAACAAGCCGGAGCCGGAGCAGCCGGTTCCTCAGCAGCCGGAAGAGCAAACCGAGGACCTTCAGGACCTGAAAGTCACGGTTCCCGTTACGGAAAACTGGATTTTCGATGCCCGTCCGCAGCTCACGCTGCATGTGGTGAATCCCAATTCCGTGAAGGTGGAGGCCAGCGCTACGGTGCGTATCAATACGGACCTCAAGGCAGAGGTCTGCACGGTGGAAGCCAAGGCAGAGGTCCCGGCAGGAGGGGAGGTGGACATTCCCATCACTACCCAGCAGGATCTCTCTCCCGGTTTTTACAAGGCAACCTGCTTTGTGAACAACCGGAATGTGCGCGGCTTCTTCTTTGGCGTATCGCCCTTCCAGATTGTATCGGCTCCGGATATGCAGGACGATTTTGACCAGTTCTGGGAGGAGGCCAAGGCGCAGCTGGAGGCGATTGACATGAACGTAGAGCTCACGGAAATACCGGCCAAGAGTAATGCCAAGTGCAAGGTGTACCTGGTGGAAATGAACTCGGTGCCGGATGGCCTGGAAGGGGAGCCGGTGACCATTCGTGGGTACTACCTGGAGCCCCAGGACGGGGAAAAGCATCCGGTCCTGCTCCATTACTACGGCTACGACACGGAGAAGAATCCTTCCAAGCTCTCCTGTCCCGGCGGCAACAGCGGTGAGTGGGCCGAGCTCTATCTGTCGCACCGCGGCCAGTACATCAACAACCGCAAGGCCGACAAACGCGAACCGGACGGCAAGGGCGATTTTGTGAACATCTACGGCGACTGGTTTGCCTACAACTTTGGCAATAAGGACGGTTACTATTACCGGGGCGCCTTCATGGATGTGGTGCAGGCCGTCCGCTTCATGGCCACGCGTCCCACCAGCGACATGGACAATCTTTTTGCAGAAGGTTCCAGCCAGGGCGGTGCCCTCTGCTATGCGGCAGCGGCCCTCAGCGACATCCCCTTCAGCGCCATCGCCCCCAATGTGGCCTTCCTGGGAGACTTCCCGGACTACTTCCGTATTGTGTCCTGGCCGGGCGATACCGCCAAAAAGAACAAAGGCTCCATGACGGACGCTCAGATGTACGCCTTCCTGTCCTACTTCGACACCAAAAACCTGGCTACGCGTATCCACTGCGCGGTTTGGGCCACCAGCGGCCTGCAGGACGGAACCTGCCCGCCGCATACCAATATGGCACCGTTCAACAACCTGCCGGTGACGGACAAGAAGATGAACTTTTACCCGGAGATGCAGCACTCGTATCCGCCCTCCTGGACCAGCGATTATACCAAATTCTTTAAAGCTCACATGAAATGATAAAACGCCTTCTCCCGCTGCTTCTGCTGCTCTCCGTACTCCCGCTCAGGGCGGGGACGATTAAAACGGAAAGCATTTATAGCCAGATACTTGGTACTACGGTTCAGTACAATGTGTACCTGCCGGACGGCTTTGACCGGACGGATGCCCACTATCCGGCGGTATACCTGCTGCACGGGCTCAGCGACGACTACGACGCCTGGCACACGAAAGGCAGGATGGAATGGGTGGCCGACGAGCTCATCCGCTCTGGCGAGGTACGTCCCATGGTGGTGATTATGCCCAATGCCGGCGGCCCGGATATCCACCACACCTGGAACGGCTATTTCAATATGCCGGGCTGGCGCTACGAGGACTTCTTCTTTGGGGAACTGGTTCCCGCCGTGGAGGAAAAATTCCGCTGCGGCGGCTGCAAGGCGCAGCGTGCCGTCATGGGCCTGTCCATGGGCGGTGGCGGCAGCGTGGTCTATGCCCAGCGCCACCCGGAGGCCTTTTCCAGCTGCTATGCCATGAGCGCCTGGCTGGACAACAAGGCGGAGGAAGTAGGAACGGACGTCCCGGAAAAAGACTGCCTGTACTACGTGGGCGTAGCCGTTCGGGAACGTTCTGCGCTGGATTTTGTAGATGCGGCCGATGAAAATACGCTCCAGGCGCTGCGCAGCGTAGCCTGGTTCATCGACTGCGGGGACAACGATTTCCTGCTGGACCTGAATCTGTCCTTGTACCAGAAAATGCGGAACAGGGGAGTTAAGTGCGAACTGCGTGTGCGCGACGGCATCCACAACTGGGAATACTGGCACCTGGCCTTGAGGATGGCCCTGCCGTTCGCTTCCCGGAATATGGGCAAATAAACTTATTCCTGCGGCACCAGGGCCACGGTAATGCGGGCCTGGGCGGCGCGCTTGCCCGCTACGGAAAGCTGGGCGTCGCACACATAGATGTTGCCTTTATGGTCTATGAGCCGGGCGGTGATTGTACACTCATCGTCCGGTTTTACTGTGCTGCGGAATTTTACGGCATCCAGCCCGCGGTACAGAGCAAGCTTGCCCGGAAGGTCTTCCATAAAGAGCGGAAAGCAGGACTGGGCCATAATCTCGCACAGGATAACGCCCGGCACAATGGGATTGCCGGGGAAGTGCCCCTCGCAGTAAAACGGTTTTTCCGGAATGGTATAACAGGCCTGGGAAGTGCCGTCTTCCAGCAATTCCGCCCTATCCAGCAGGAGCATGGGCTCCCGGTGGGGGATATGGGATTTTATCTGTTCGCGGTTCATCCTTTGAATGGTCTGAAAGCCAGACAAGCATTGTGTCCGCCAAAGCCGAAGGAATTGGAAATGCCCAGGGTGAGCGGTGCTTTCACAGCTACATTGGGGGTGTAGTCCAGGTCGCACTCCGGGTCCGGGGTGTCCAGGTTGATGGTGGGCGGGCAGATGCCTTCTTTCAGCGCCATGATGGTGGCAATGGCTTCTGCGCCGCCGGCTGCGCCGAACATGTGTCCGGTCATGGACTTGGTGGAGGAGATGTGCGCCTTGTAGGCAAAATCGCCCAGGGCCAGTTTGCAGGCGATGGTCTCGGCAATGTCGTTCAGGTGCGTTCCGGTGCCGTGGGCGTTGATGTACAGCGTATCCTTGGCTGCATCGAACCCGGCCTCTGCCAGGGCGTCCTTGATGGACTGGGCCTGGGTGCTGCCGTCCGGACGGGGGGCGGTGGCGTGGAAGGCGTCGCAGGTGTTGCCGTAGCCCACGATTTCACCGTAGATGGTGGCACCGCGCTCCTGCGCATGCTCCAGCGACTCCAGGATGAGCACGGCGGCGCCGTCGCCCATCACAAAGCCCTGCCGGTTGGCGTTGAAGGGGAGGGACGCGTACTGCGGGTCCGTAGCGCGCGTGAGGGCCTTGGCGTTGAAGAAACCGGCCACGCCCATGGGGATGGAGGCGTGCTCGGAGCCGCCGGCGATGATGGCGTCGGCGTAGCCGTGACGCACGGCGCGGAACGCCTCTCCAATGCAGTGGGAAGAGGTGGCGCAGGCCGTCACAATGTCCAGGCAGGGGCCTTCCGCATGGTGCTTGATGGCCACATGCCCGGCGGCGATGTTGGAAATCATGGTGGCAATAAACAGCGGCGAAATCCACTTGCCGGTAGGGTCTTCCAGCATTTTCTGGGTTTCCCGGTACTGCACCTCGAACCCGCCGATGCCGGAACCTACATACACGCCCAGGCGGTAAGGGTCGATATTGGCGCCTTCCCCTTCCGAACAGAGTCCGGACTGCTGCATGGCCTGCCAGGCGGCGGCCATGGCATACTGGGTAAAGTGGTCCTGCTTGCGGACGAACGGTTTATCCATGCCATACTGTTCCGGGTCAAAGTCTTTCACTTTGCCGGCGAAGGTAACAGGCATGTCCTTGAATTCTTCTACGTAGTCAATACCGCAAACACCGTTTTTCAGGTTGTTCCAATAGGTGTCCAGGTCTTTTCCTACGGACGAAATGATACCCATTCCGGTTATCACAACTCTCTTGGGATCCATATTTATATCAGTTCTTTAGCATGGGCGAGTGCCTTTTGGGCACCGTCCATAATGTCATTTACTATACTTTCTGCGCTCTGGCACTGCCTGAGCATGCCGGCTACCTCTCCGGCGAGGAAACAGCCGCCTGCGAGGTCTCCGTCAAAGACGGCCTTTTTGAGGGAGCCCGTGCCAAAGGCGCGGATTTCATCGGCCGGAATACCCTGGGCCTCCATTTTTGCAAACTGCTTGGAAAAAGGCGTTTTGAGGCTGCGCACGGCGTCACCGAGGCTTTTCCCCGTGACCAGGGTGCTTACGTCCGACGCCTTGATGAGGCGCTCCTTGTAGGTGGGGTGTATGCGGCATTCGTGGGCCACCAGGAAGCGGGTGCCCACTTGTACGCCGCAGGCGCCCAGCATAAAGGCGGCCGCCGCACCGCGACCGTCGGCGATGCCGCCGGCTGCCAGCACGGGAATGTGCACGGCGTCTACCACTTGCGGCACCAGGGCCATGGTGTGGGTGTCTCCCACATGGCCGCCGGACTCCGCGCCTTCTGCAATGACGGCCGTTGCGCCCAGCTCCTCCATTTTGAGGGCATAGGCCACGGAAGCCACCACCGGAATAACGCGGATGCCTGCCGCCAGCCAGCGTTCCATATACGGGGCGGGGGAGCCGGCACCGGTTGTGAGAATGGTGACGCCTTCTTCCACCACCAGGTTGGCAATTTCCGCCGCGTTGGGGGCGGCCAGCATGATGTTTACGCCAAAAGGCTTGCGGGTGAGCGTACGGGCCTTGCGAATCTCTGCCCGCACGGCCTCCGTTCCGGCGTTGATAGAGGAGATGAGTCCCAGACCGCCGGCGTTGGATACGGCTGCCGCCAGGCGGGCGTCCGCAATCCAGGCCATGCCGCCCTGGAAGATGGGCTTTTCAATGCCCAGTATATCACATAGTTGGCTTCGTATCATAAAAGTTTGCAAAGATACGAAAATTATTTCTTTTTACGATGGGCGCGGCGCTCCCGCACGCGATAGGCGCTCTCTACCACCAGCTGGTCCTGGTAGCACCCGCGGGCGGCGAGCATGTTGCAAATAAAGACGATAAGCGGGAAAATAACGGTCCAGCTGAACACGGGGCCTTCAAAACTGAAGTACATCCAGGCCAGCCAGCACTGCATACCCAGGGCAACGATGGCGGAAAGTACGGCCAGGCGCATTTGCAGAATGCGGGATTTGTACACCACCAGCGCCAGGGCCACCATGGCGGTGAGAATACCCAGTAGGATGCCGAAATACGGTTTTTGGAGCTGCCAGTAGGAGACGCGCACCAGTCCGTCCGGGTCCGATACGGTATAGGCGGTGCTAAAACAGAGCGCGGCCAGAAGGGCGGCGGAGATAAGCAGATATAAGGTTTGAATTCTTTGCCACATAATAATTCGATTTTCTTTGCGAAGATACTCATTTTTTTTGAGTATATTTGTACTCCTATGGATTTTAACTAAAATAGCACAATACTATGAAACCTACCTTACTTGTTCTTGCAGCTGGAATGGGCAGCCGTTACGGCGGCCTCAAACAGATGGACGGCCTGGGTCCCCACGGAGAAACCATCATCGACTACAGCATCCACGATGCCGTAGAGGCCGGTTTTGGCAAAGTGGTGTACATTGTGCGCGAGGCTTTCAAGGCCGATATGGAAGCCCACGTCAAGCAAAGATATGCCGGCGTAAAGGCTTGCGACGGCCAGCCCCTGGAGTTTGTCTTTGTTACCCAGGAACTGGATAAGATTCCCGCTCCCTTCACCGTTCCGGAGGGCCGCGTAAAGCCCTGGGGCACCGCCCATGCCGTGCTCATGGCCAAGGAAGTCATCCACGAACCCTTCGCCGTCATCAACGGAGACGATTTTTACGGGAAGGAGTCCTTTGAGATCCTGGCCCGGTGGTGCAAGGCCCATGAGGCAACCAGCGGCCAGTACTGCATTGTGGGCTTCGAGCTGGAGAACACCCTGAGCGAGAACGGCAGCGTGTCCCGCGGCATTTGCTTCTACGACCAAAACAACATCCTCACCGGTATTGCAGAGCATCTGGACATTGCCAAGGAAGCAGACGGCAAGGTATACGGCAACAACTCCGTAACCGGAGAACAGCACGTCTCCCTGGAAGCCAAGTCCCTCTGCTCCATGAACATGTGGGGCTTCACCCCGGACTACTTCACCAAGAGCGAAAAATCCTTTGTCACCTTCCTCCAGGAGCACATCCAGGAGCCCAAGAAAGAATTCTACATCCCCTATGCCGTGGATGTCATCGTAAAAGACGGAGAAGGCTCCTGCGAAGTCCTTTCCACCCCGTCCCACTGGTTCGGTGTCACCTATAAGGAAGATCGTCCCGGCGTGGTGGCCAAGTTCGCAGAACTGGTGGCAAAGGGCGTTTATCCCAGCCCGCTGTACTAGTTGTCATTCTGAGCAAAGTCGAAGAATCTTTCCCCTATGAATTTATTCGCCCGAAAAGTCAATAATTATAGCCTCTATGCCTCTCACGCCTGGTATGTGCCGGGCGTGAAGGGTATGTTCGGCCTGCTGGGCTGGTTTCTGCTGGGAAACCTCCTGGGTGGGGTGGTGCAAATGATTTTCACCTCTTTCCTGCCCGTAGACGTGGTCATGCAGTATTCCATGCTGGTGGTGTATCCGCTCTCCTTTGTTCCGGCCATGATCTACGCTGCCCAGCAAAGCCAGCGCAACAGCCTGTTCGAGACCGGCTACAAGCTCAGTTCCAATAACTTCGGCCGGTTCAAGGGCTGGCAAATCGCCTTAATTACCGTGGCGCTTACCTATGCCACCATGATATCGGCGGACCTTCCCAATTACTGGAACTACAAGTTCACTACGCTTGTCCCTGGCATGCAGTCCTTCTACGACTTTATAACGGACCTGATGCGCCAGATGACGGGCGGCCCGGTGTGGAGCAGTTTCCTCCTGGTGGCCATCTTTGCGCCCATCTTTGAGGAATGGCTGTGCCGCGGCATGGTGCTGCGCGGCCTCCTTGCTCACCTCAAACCCGGCTGGGCCATTGTGGTGAGCGCCCTGTTCTTCGCCATCATCCACATGAACCCCTGGCAGGCGCTCAATGCCTTTATCATTGGCGTAATCATGGGCTATGTGTACTACAAGACCGGCAACCTCTGGCTCACCATGCTCATGCACTTTGTGAACAACGGTACATCGGTAATCCTCTCCCAGATTCCTTCTCTCCAGGAGACGGATTTCTGGATGGACATGATGCCCCGGAGCACATACACTGCCCTTTATGTGGGCGGCCTGGTGCTGCTCTGCGTGTGCCTGTGGGCGTTCCGCAGCATTCCGCTTTTGCAAAAGCGGGGCAATATCGACACCGTAGAATTGTAAGCCCATGGAAGAGGAAGTCCCTATCAAGAAAGACCGCTGGGCCTGGCTCAAACGCAGCGACCACAATTACCTGATTCCCTTTGTGATTGTGGTTACTACGCTGGTGGCCCTGTGGCTCCTTTTCTTCGCGCACAACAGCGTGCTCAACTGGATCAGGGCCAGCGTGGAGGTGAAGGCGCAGGAAAAGGAAATGGCCCGTCTCCAGAGCGAGATAGACGCCATGGAGCACGAGATAGACGCCTTGCGCAACAACCGGGACTCCCTGGAATCCTTTGCGCGCGACACCTACCACTTCGCCTCCCCCGGGGACGATGTCTATATCCTGGAATAAGTGTGACAACTAACAGCCTGTAAATCAGCGCAATACATGGTATTCCTCGTTCGGATTCCGAACGAGGAATATTGTCTAAGTAGCTCTGTGCCAGTTTGTTACCTGTCACTAAAAACAGGCCCTTCCTATGATGGTACCGGGCATACCCCTGCGCACGATTCGGGCCGATTCTGTGCTTAGGATGAGGCGATCGCATATCCCCCCGCACAAAAATGACGTTTTTTGTGCGGGGGGATATGCTGCATTGGGGCCACCTAGCCCAGTCGCTGGGCGATGTAGGCCATGCGGCGGGCAAATTCGGCCCGGCCGATGAAGGAGAGGATGGCGGCGATGCCCAGGCCGCTGGCAGCCCCGGTGAGGGCCAGGCGGAGGGCGTTCATCACCTTGCCCATCGGCCACTCATTCCCCTTGATGTAGGTTTCCAGCACGCCTTCCAGGACGGGCGCGTCCATGGCGCCTTTGTACTCCTGACAGATGTAGCGGCAGACCTCCTGGCAGAAGGCGGCGTTGTCCGCGTTCCAGAATTTGTCGGCATCCTTGGCCAGGAAGGGAGCGGTGGCGGCATCGTCATACACCTTAGCGCGGGGATCTACGGGCCGGTTCGGATCCACCGGCTTCGAGGGAAGCCCGGCACCGGCCTTGGTGCCAAAGGCCTCGAACTGCTCCGGCGCCACAAAGAGGTAGGCGGCGATGTCCCAGAAATCGGCCACAAACGTTCCGCGTTCCTTCACCAGCTCCACCACGGCCTCTACGTATTCGCGCGTGAAGATATGGTTGGCAAAGTCTGCGCCGAAACCCTCAAACTGGGCGCCGGCGGTGAGGGCGTTGCAGGGGCAGTCCACCACCTTGATGCCATGGCTTTCCAGCACGGGGATAAAGAGTTCTGTAAGTTCCTGCGTCGTCTTCATGCGCAGGTACTCTTTGTTGTACCATTTGGCTTTTTCCGGGTTGAATTTGGCGCCGGCCTTTTGCACTTTGGCGAGCGAGAAGGCCTGCACCAGTTCCGGCAGGGTGAACAGTTCCCGCTCGTCCCCGGGATTCCAGCCCAGCATGGCCAGCAGGTTCACAAAAGCCTCAGGGAAATAGCCGTCTTCCCGGTAACCGTGGGACATTTCCCCGGTCTCAGGGTTTTTCCAGGCCAGCGGGAACACCGGGAAGCCCAGTTTGTCGCCATCCCGCTTGGAGAGTTTCCCGTTGCCGATGGGCTTCAGGAGCAGGGACAGGTGCGCAAAACGCGGCATGGTGTCTGTCCAGCCAAAGGCCTCGTACAGCAGGTAGTGCAGCGGCAGCGAAGGCAGCCACTCTTCCCCGCGGATGACCTCCGTGATTTCCATCAGGTGGTCGTCCACAATGTTGGCGAGGTGATAGGTAGGAAGTTCGTCGGCGCGTTTCCAGAGCACTTTGTCGTCCAGGGTGTCCGTGTTCACCTCTACGTGGCCGCGGATAAGGTCGTCCATCTTCACAATGCGGTTCAGGGGCATTTTGAAGCGGATGGTCCAGTCCGTAGTGGTTTCCAGGAGGCGTTTTACCTCGTCTTCCGGCAGCGTGAGCGAGTTACGCAGACCTCCCCGGCTGGCGGCGTTGTACATGAACGTTTCCTTGGCGGCCTCTGCGGCGGCGCGGCGGGCGTCCAGTTCCTCTGCCGAGTCAAAGGCGTAATAGGCCCAGCCGGCAGCCACCAGTTGCTCTGCATATTGCCGATAAATGGGCCGGCGCTGGCTTTGGCGGTACGGAGCGTGCGGATGCTTGGCGGAGGCGGTTTCTACCACCTTGCCGTTCTCATCCACACCCTCGTCCGGGATAATGCCGCACCAGTTAAGTGCTTCAATGATATATTGTTCCGCCCCGGGCACAAAGCGGTGGGAGTCCGTATCCTCAATGCGGATGATGAAATCACCGCCCTTCTGCTTGGCATAAAGGTAATTGTACAGTGCCGTACGTACACCGCCCATGTGCAGCGGGCCGGTGGGTGACGGAGCGAATCTGACGCGCGTTCTTCTTTCCATAATATCTTGCAATTGAAGTGCAAAGATAGTGATTTTTTCCTACCTTTGCGCACATGAGTGGTATTGTGCATATCATGGGCATCGTGAATCTCACGGAAGATTCCTTCTATGCCGGCAGCCGCACCGCAGCGGCGGACGCCCTTTCGCGGGCGCAGCAAATGTGGGCCGATGGTGCCACGGTGGTGGACCTGGGTGCCTGCTCCACCCGTCCCGGCGCGCCCCAGCCCTCCCTGGAGGAGGAATGGGCCCGCCTGGGGCCCGCGCTCCGGGAGATGGCAGGATACTGCCCTACAGGGACATGTGCACCCCCGCACATGGGTAGGGGGAGGGGCCCGTTGGCTGTCCGTTCGCAAAGCGGACGAGACAGACAATGGGAGGGGCCGGAGAGAGCGAAGCGAACGGAGTTCCCTGTAGGGCAGTATCCTGCCATCTCCATCGACACATACCGGAGCGAGATTGTCCGGCGGGCGTATGAGGTGATCGGCCCTTTTATGGTGAACGATATCAGTGCCGGACAGTTGGACCCCCGGATGCTCTCTACGGTGGGCCGTCTGGGGCTTCCGTACGTGGCCATGCATATGCGGGGCACACCGGAAACCATGCAGCAATTTACGCAGTACAAGGACCTTCTGGAGGATATCAAGGCCTATTTCCGGGACTTTGAACTAAAGGCGGCCGATGCCGGCATTGCGGATTGGCTGCTGGACCCGGGCTTCGGCTTTTCCAAAACCCTGGAGCAGAACTGGGAACTGCTCCGGCGCCTGGCGGAACTACAGGAGCTGGGACGCCCCATTCTGGTGGGCGTATCCCGCAAAAGTATGCTATACAAAGCGTTGGGTATTACGCCCGAAGAAGCGATGCCCGCAACGCAGGTGGTGCAGTATGCCGCCCTGGAGCGGGGTGCCAGCTGGCTCCGTGTCCACGATGTGGCAGAAGCCGCCCGCACCGCCCGGCTGTGGTCTCTCCTGCACCAGGCCTAGCCCCATTGTTTCCTTTTCGCCCTTGCCTCTCTTTTCAAACAGCATACACCCCCGCACAAAAATGACTTTTTTTGTGCGGGGGGTCGTGCTATCGCCCGACCCCGCGCACGGAATCGGCCTGTATTGTGCGCAGGGGTATGCTCCGTCCCGAAGGAAGGAGGGAAAATCCCGAAGGAAGGAGGACATACATGCTCTGTACCAGGGAGATGCGGCGAACACATAGAACCTAAACGAACGTGCGGTGTTTGCCGATATCCTTGGATTCGATCGATTGTAAAATAATACGCTCGGGGATACGAAGGCGGTGGCTCAAGTCATGGGTGGAAATGTGATATTTATTCACCAGTTCCACCGCCAGGCGGCACTTATCCTGTTCGGTAAGTTTGCCATAACTTTTATCGGGGAACATGCTTCTGGCGGTCTGGAATACGATATCCAGCACTTCCTCCTGGGAGAAAGACATTTCTTCCTCCAATGCATTGGAGATGGATACATACGATTCGTAGTCTTTCACCAGGCGGGTCATGTACTCTTTGGGGGTGCGGAACAGACTGAGGACCTTTTCCGTATTCACAAAGTTGATGGGCAGGATGCCTAGCGCCGGGTGAATCTCCCATTGGGGTGGGAACGTTTCCCTGCTGCCAGTCAGTCGCCTCACTTCACGTACACTCAACTGTTCTACGGGCGTTCCCCGTATAATATTCACAAACTGGTTGAATACCAGATAACTACTACCCCACAAATACGCGCCGGGAAGACAGTACCCCTTCTCATAAGGATTTCGGGCCAGATAAAGGATGTTCCTTCTTAGGGCTTCGGGCGAATCGATGGGAATGAGTTTAAAATCATAGTCCGTGGGAAGTTGTAAACATCCCTCATTATGCAACTGCTGATTGAGTTTTTGCTTCAAGTAAGCAAAAACCTCCACACAGACATCCCCCGTGGCGCTCAGCACGATGTGAATATGATTGGGCATCAGTTCATAGGCATAAATGGTCACGTCGAACTTCAACGTGGCCAGCGCAATGGCCGCAACGCCACCCCGGCATTGTTCCGGATTGTGAAAGATCTGTCCTTCCTTCCACCCGTCCGTGCACAAATGATAATACCCTTTTTTCCAGGATCGATATTCCTGATGTCTTTTTTGTTTGGTGTCCATTTTTTACTCGTTTCCTGCAAGTTGCATATTAACCTGAATGGAAACAAGCCCCTGGAATCTCTTTTCTATTTATTACCCAACTGAGTAGTGTTTGGACCCCGGGAGTGAAAATATTTGTTTTTTATGACGATTTTTGTAAAGCAACTGAATTCTATTTAATTATGAGGCATTGCCTATACGCTGTTGCCCCTTCCCGCATAGCATACACCCCCGCACAAAAAACGTCATTTTTGTGCGGGGGGTTATGCGATTGCCTCATCCTAAGCACGGAATCGGCCCATTTTGTGCGCAGGGGTATGCTCTATCCCGGAAGAGGGGAAATGCATACTTCAGCAGGGGAGCAGGCACCCCGTACAGAGATGAAATCTCGTGCAGAGAGGGAATCCCGTGCAGAGAGGGAATCCCGTGGGGGAAATCTCCAGCAGCCCCTAGTGCTTCCGGCGAATGGCGGGGATGTTCTCCAGGTCGGCCTTCTTCTCGCCGGGGGCGATGCACAGGACCGGCTTCTTCTCCGAGGCAAAGTTGAAGTATTTGGCGTTGTCGGAGTTGTTGTAGCCAATCTTGATGGTATCGGCCATGCCCGGCAGGGACACTTCCTCGCCGTGAGCCGGGGTCTCCCACTCGAAGCCTTCGTCAATGATGACCAGGTTCCCCAGGTCCTTGTTGAGGCCCAGGCCGCCGAGGTCCATCGTAAAGCCCGTGACGATGGCCGTGATGCGAATCTTGTCGCCAAACTCGGGATCGTTGTCCCAGATGATACCTTTCTTGAAGTGATTGGCGGTGCCCGTGTATTGGGAGATCATGTCGTCAATCTTCTCCAGGTCGCTCATCTTGGCGCCGTTTTCGTTGTTGCCGGTGGTGATGTTCACCAGCACGTTCTTGGCGGTCTTGAGGTCGAAATCGTTCAGGAGGGGACTCTCGAAGGCACCCTTTACGGCCTTGTCCAGGCGGTCCGGGCCGGTTCCTTCGCCGCTGCCCATGAGGGCCATGCCGGAGTTGCGCATCATCTTGCACACATCCTGGAAGTCCACGTTGATGTAACCGGGGCAGCTGATGACCTCGATGATGCCGCGGACGGCGGTGGCCAGCACTTCATCGGCCTTGGGGAAGGCCTCCTGGATGAGGGTGTCGCCAAAGAACTGGTACAGTTTCTCGTTGTTGATAATCAGGAGGGCGTCCACGTTCTTTTCCAGCTCGTGGATGCCGTCCACAGCCTTGGACTGGCTCTCGTTACCCTCGTTCTTGAAGGGAATGGTGACAACGGCCACGGTGAGGATGCCGCGTTCCTTGGCCATTTTGGCGATGACAGGGGAGGCACCCGTACCGGTACCGCCGCCCATGCCGGCCGTGATGAAGAGCATCTGCGTGCCGCAGTCCAGCACCTTTCGGGCAATCTCGTCCTGGGCTTCCAGGGCGGCGTTGCGGCCGGCGGTAGGGTCTGTTCCGGCACCCAGGCCGTTCTGGCCCAGCTGGATTTTCACCGGAACCTCGCTGGTCTGCAGGGCCTGCGCATCGGTATTGCACACAATAAAACTGCATCCCTGGATGTTCTGGCGGTACATGTAGTTCACGGCATTGCAGCCGCCGCCGCCCACGCCTACCACCTTGATGATGGCGTTCTCGCTGGTCCAGTCGTTGGGGACAATGTTGGTGTCTAAATCGTACATCATGGCTTATTCCTCCTTGTTGGCTTCGTCATAGACTTTCAGGGCAGTTTTCTCCACCTTGCTCCAGAAGATGGACAGGAATCCGGTGCCTTCCTTCTTGGCCACCTTCACCTTCTTTACCTTGGGCTCCGGCTTGGGCTTTTCCTTGACTTCCGGCTCCACAGGCGCGCCGAAGTCCTCCGGTGCGAAGAGCATATCGTCCGGAACGGTGGGCGTCTCGTTGGTAACTTCCACTTCTACCATCTCCTCTTCTGCAGGCTCTTCCGGTTTCTCCGGTTTGGTCACGCAATCCGGCAGGTGGTCTTCCTTGGCGGCCAGCACCATTCCGATGGCCGATGTGGCCGATGTGGAATACACGCCGCTGCCCACGGAGGCGGAGAACATGTAGCGCGGATAGCCTTTACGCACCTCATACCCGGACATGTCCTTGATGAGCGGGATAAAGTTGGCCAGCTCTGCACCGCCGCCGGTAATGACCAGGCCGCTCCGCAGGGAATTCTGCAGGCCGCTCTCCTGGATGTAGTAGAGCACCGCGTCCACAATCTCACGGCAGCGGCAGTCGATAATCTCGGAAATGTACCGCACCGGCACCTCCTTGAACGGCGGTTCCAGCCGGATTTGCAGCACTTTCTCGCTCAGCGAGGCCAGTTTGCCGGGCATGCAGGCGCCAAAGCGCTTCTTGATTTTCTCCGCCAGGTCCTCGGAGATGGAACATTCCGTGCGGATGTCGTTGGTGATGACCTTGCCCGCGAAGGGGATAGAGGCGTAGTAGCGCATGATGCCGCCGTGGTAAATGGATACGGACGTTACGCCTGCGCCCACATCTACCAGGGCCACGCCTCCGGCCATTTCGTCGTCCGTGAGGACGGCACGGGCCACCACTTCCGGCAGGAAGTATTTCTTGGCAATGGCAATGTCCAGCTGGTTGAAAATCTTGTCCAGGGCGGTGGTGGCGCTGCGATTGCCCACAAACACCTTGAAGTTGCCCTCCAGGGAGGCACTCAGGGTACCCACCACTTCACTTTCCACCAGTTGGATTTCGTCGTCAATGGAGAACGACTGGGCCACGGCGCCGTACATGATCTGGCGCTCCGGGTTGGAGAGGGGATAGGTTTCCAGGGCGATGGACTTGAGGCTGTCCACCTCCTCGGAGGAGATGTAGTCGTCGGCGTTGGTGCGCTCAATACGGGCCGATGCCGTCACCTGCGCCACCTCGCTGCGGGGCATGCCCACCACCACCTGCAGGATCTGGATCATGAGCTCCTGCTCGGCTTCGCGGATGGCATCCTTCAGGCGCTTGGCCGCCTTCATGGGGTTGGCGATGAGGCTGGTACGGATACCCTCCGAAGGGGTCTCCTTGTAGTACACAATCTGGATGTCCTCGCCGTTCACGCGTGCGACGCACAGGCCGAACTTCGAAGTTCCCAGGTCAATCGAGGCAATGTATTTTTCTTCCATATTGCGTTTTGTATTATCTTCTGCAAACCAGTTGTCTGCGGTGGCGTACATCCACCAGCGTGTACCAGCCCGGCTCTTTAGAGGGCACGACGCTCTCGTAGTAGGCGGTCATCAGCTCCAATTTATCCTGTACCCGGGTGGGGGAGCCAAACAGGAAACGTTCCTTCCCTTCCCGGGGAATGAGTACCAGGTCTCCGTCCTTGTTCACGGTAATCTGGCTGATATTCTCTTCCCAGATGCTTCCGTGGATGGTATTCACCATGCCCAGCATCTGGTTAAGCCAGGTGGCCTCTTTGGGGTCCGTGAGCGCCCCTTTATACCCTCTGGGGACCTTGATGGGCAGATACCCGTCCACCACTGGCACCCGAACGCTGCCACGGGCCTGTAGCGGGAACAGGAAACCTTCCGCGTCCGAGTAATAGCCGTTCTGGCCGTCCTGGATGCGCATCACCGGCTGCCGTTGGCTCAGGGCTACGTGCAGGATGCCGTCGTCCGTAAGCCAGGCCTCGCAGTCGCGCACGGCGCTGTGGGCGCAGATAATGTTCTCTATGCGGTCCAGGTTCACGCTGTCCAGCGGCAGGCCGGCGTAGGCCCTGTACTCCGTCTCCAGCCAGTGCTCAATGTCCTCGCGGGTGACAAAACGGCGCTCCAGGCTATCCGTTACCAGCACGTCCAACGTTCCTTTCCCCTGACAGGTGCGGCCACGAAGTTCCTTTCTGGACATGCTGGAAGTGAGCATCCAGGTGAGGGAACAACAGGCCACAAGTAACAGGCCAAGACCGCGCCGTGCAATAGGTTTCATGCCGATTTATTTATTTGCCACTCAGGCGTTTATTCAACATTTCAGTAATGGGCTCAATAAAGCGGTCCACGTTGCCGGCGCCAAAGGTCACCAGCACGTCCAGGGGCTCCTCGGAGAGGTAATCCATCAGCTGTTCTTTTTTGATGAGCACCTTCTCCGGAGCGGTCACGTCCTTGAAGATAATTTCGGAGGTGACCCCGGGAATGGGCTCTTCGCGGGCCGGGTAAATGTCCAGGAGGATGAGCTTGTCCACCAGCGACAGGGAGGCGGCGAATTCGGCCGCAAAGTCCCGTGTGCGGGTGAACAGGTGCGGCTGGAAAATGGCCGTAATCTTTCGGCCCGGGAAAATGTTCCTCAGCGAAGTGATGGCGCTGGAAAGTTCGGCCGGGTGGTGGGCATAGTCGTCCACGTAGGAGAGCTTGGGCGTGTTCAAATGCACCTCCAGACGGCGTTTGACGCCCTCGAAGCAGGCGATGGCCGCCTTTACGGCTTCCGGGTCAATCCCATAGCACAGGGCCACGGCGGCTGCGGCGACGCTGTTCTCGCAGTTTACCCAGCCGGGTGTGCCCACCTTGAAGCCGGGGATAACGCCGTCGGGTGTATGCAGGTCATAGTGGAAGCAGCCGCAGGCGTCCGGTTGGGCGCTGACCGGATAAAAATCGGCCGATGTGTCCGTATAATGGTAGGTGTACACCTTGGCCTTGGTGTCGGAGGGGCCCACCGGGATGCCTTTCTTGGCAATAAGGATGCCGCTGACCTGCGAGGCAAAGGCCTTGAAGGCTTCCACCACATGCGCATAGTCGCCGTAAATGTCCAGGTGGTCGGCGTCCACGGCGGTAATCACGGCTATTTCCGGGAACAGCTGGAGGAAAGAGCGGTCGAATTCATCGGCCTCCGCCACAATGGTGGGGTTCTCCGACATGAGGAGATTGGTGCCGTAGTTGCGGGAGATGCCGCCCAGGAACGCACTGCAGCCCTCTCCGCTGTGGGTGAGGATATGGGCGATGAGGGTAGATGTGGTGGTTTTTCCGTGCGTACCGGCAACGGCCAGGCAGCGCTGTCCCTTGGCAACCTCGCCCAGGGTCCGGGAACGTTTGAGGGTGAGGTATCCTTCTTCCTGTGCCTTCTTCAGTTCGCCCAGATCCGCGGGAACGGCGGGGGTGTACACCACCAGCGTCTCGTTCTTGTCTTCCGGCAGCAGTTCCGGGAGGTCCTGGTAATGCACGTCGATGCCCTCCCGCTCCAGCGCGAAGGTGAGGTCGGAGGGGGTCCGGTCATAACCGGCCACATTGTACCCCTTGAACTTGTAGTAGCGGGCAAGCGCACTCATGCCGATGCCGCCAATTCCTATAAAGTAAACGTTCTTCATTACACCAATTTATAAACTTCGTCACAAATTACTTGGGCCGCATTGCGGAGGGCCATTTTTTCCGCATTTTTCTCCAGTTGTTTTATGCGGTCGGGGGACTGGAGGAGGCCCAGGGCGGTGGAGAGGAGCTCGTCCACGGCGTCGCTGTCTTTTACCAGCAGGGCGGCGTCTTTGCGCACCAGGGCCATGGCATTGTGCGTCTGGTGGTCTTCGGCCACGTTGGGGGAGGGCACAAAGATGGTTGCCTTGCCCATGGCGCAGAGTTCGCTTACGGTGCTGGCGCCACTGCGGGAAATCACCACGTCCGCAGCGGCATAGGCCAGGTCCATGCGGGCAATGAAATCGTACGGCGTGATGCCCTTCACGTTGGATTGGGCGGCCATAAAGGCGTCCGTATCTTTCTTGTAGTACTTGCCGCACTGCCAAATCACTTCCACATTTTCTCCGCCCGGGCAGCCATCTTGAATCCAATGCCTCATGGAGCGGTTGAGGGTGCCGCTGCCCAGCGAGCCCCCTACTACAAAGAGGTGCTGCTTGGACGGGTCCAGATGGTAGTAGGCCATGGCTTCCTCCTTCATGGCCGGGGTGGCCGGCTGCGATACGGCAGCGCGGATAGGGTTGCCGGACATGACCAGTTTCTCCTTGGGGAAGAACTTTTCCATGCCTTCGTAGGCCACGCAGATGGACTGTACACGGCCGCCCAGGAGTTTGTTGGTGAGGCCGGCAAAGCCGTTCTGCTCCTGAATGACGGCTGGAATATGCATGCCGGTAGCGGCCCAGAGCAGGGGAGCGCTGGCAAAACCGCCCACGCCCACCACAACGTCCGGTTTAAATTCTTTGACGATAGCCTTGGCGCGGCGCACGCTGTCCAGCACGCGGAACGGAACCGTGAGGTTGTTCATGAGGTTCTTCATTGACAGCTGGCGCTGCATGCCCACCATGGGCAGGCCCACAATCTTGTAGCCCTCGGCGGGAACCTTCTCCATTTCCATTTTTCCCTCGGCCCCTACAAAGAGAATCTCCGTATCCGGGTTCAGTTCTTTCAGTTTGTTTGCGATGGAAACGGCCGGGAAGATGTGTCCTCCCGTGCCTCCTCCGCTGATAATGGCTCTGATAGGTTTGTACTGCATTATTCTTCTACGTCTACAGTTGCGTCTTGGGTCCAGTCGTTGTGGTGCTCGATGAGCGGAGCGGCCTCCGCTTCACGGCGTGCCATGTTTTCACGGGCGTCCTTGGAAATGGACAGGAGAATCCCAAATACCACGGCAAACACCAGGAACGCATTCGTTCCGTGGCTCACCAGGGGCAGGGTCTGTCCGGTCTGGGGCACTAGCGGCAGGTGAACGTTCACCGCCATATGCATGAAGGCCTGTCCCGTGACCAGGATAATCAAGCCTGTAATAATCACTTTGTCGTAGTAGCGGTTGCATTCCTTGGCTACCATGGTACCGCGCGCAAGCAGGCTGAAGTACAGGATAATCAGGATGGTCGCGCCCCACATACCCGTTTCTTCTACGATGAAGCTGAACATGTAGTCGCCAAAAATCACCGGCACCTGGTACTTCTGTGTGCTGTTGCCAATGCCTTTTCCCCAGAATCCGCCTTCCTTGATGGCCAGGAGCGCGCCTACCGGCTGGTCCAGTTTTCCACGGGCCGTGCGCCATTCCAGCGACTCGCGCTTGGAACCGATCAACTGTTTCATGGTGGCGTCATCGTCCTGGGTAATACGGCCAATTGCCGTTCCGATGCGGCTTTCCTTGAGGATGCCGGCCTTGTAGGCGCCGAACATGATGGCGATGCCCAACAGGCCCACGCCGACCACAATCCCGATGTCGCGTGCGTCTATGCCGCCCACCAGAATCATCAGCACCATGATAATGCCGATGAACAGGGCGCTGGAGTTGGAGCCCATCATCACCATTAGGGTGGTCAGGAGCACCGGCGTATAGATATACGCTACCTTTTGCCACTGCGGTTTTTGCAGGAAGGCGAGCTTGTCAAATTTATCGGCCAGGATGCCCGCCCATTTGAATTCCCCGTTCTTGAAGGTGTCCAGGGCCCAGCCCAAGTACATGATCATGAACAGTTTCACGAACTCGTACACGTGCACCTGCTTTCCGGCAATGATGAGAATTCGGCGGGCGCCGTTGATTTCACCGGCGCGCACAAGGCCGAGGTTCAGGTTCAGCACCAGGATGACCAGGATGCCGAAGCTCACCGCAAAGCCGAACATGGACAGCTTCTTGTACCATTCCACGCGGCCGAAGTAGTAAAGGGAGAAGATGAGGACAAAGCCCACCGCCACCACCTTGAGCTGGTTCACCATGATGCTCACGCGGTCCATCCCCGTGTCGTTTGCCAGGCGCGGGGTGCTGGAGAACACCGAAATCACGGAGATGAGCATGAGGAACAGGGCAATCAGGAGGATTACCTTGTCTCCGGTGAACCGGTCCATGAAACTGGTCAGGTGTCCAAGGAACGTGTCTTGGGTTTTTCCTTCTTCTTCGGCTACCATATACAGGTCTACAGGTTACGGACGGCAGCTTTGAACTGCTCGCCCCGGTCTTCGTAATTTTTGAACAGGTCAAAACTGGCGCAGCAGGGGCTCAGGAGTACCACGTCTCCGGCGCTGGCCAGTGCGGCGGACTTCTCTACGGCCTCCTTCGCGCTGAGGGCATCCACGATGGTACCCACCATGCCCTCAAAGGCGGCGTGGATTTTGGCATTGTCCACACCCAGGCATACGATGGCTTTCACCTTTTCCTTCACAAGGTCGTTGAGGACGCTGTAGTCATTTCCCTTGTCCTTGCCGCCTACAATCCAGATGACGGGCCTTTTCTGGCACTCAAGGGCATACCAGGCGCTGTCCACGTTGGTGGCCTTGGAGTCGTTGATGTACAGGACGTCCTTGATGCTCAGCACCGGTTCCAGCCGGTGTTCAATGGGCTGGAAGGTGGCAAGGGACTTGCGGATGACCTCGTTCTCAATACCGGCGGCCTTGGCAGCCAGAGCGGCGGCCATCGAATTGTAGATGTTGTGTTTGCCGCCCAGAGCCAGGTCCTGCAGGAAGATATCGGTCTCTTCCTGGTTATACCGGAGGACCATCTTGTCATTCTTCAAGAAGGCACCCTGCTTTACTTCCTTCTCCTGGGAGAAGGGGAGCATCTTGCATCGAAGCACAATCTTGGACAAGTGTCCTACCGTTATTTCGTCGTCCGTATCAAAGATGAAGCAGTCGTCGCTGCGGAGGTTCCGGGTAATCTTGAACTTGGCGGCTACGTAGTTCTCCATTTTGTGGTCGTAGCGGTCCAGGTGGTCCGGCGTAATATTGGTGATAATGGCAATGTCCGGCCGGAAGTCGTAAATATCGTCCAGCTGGAAACTGCTGATTTCCAGGACGTAATAGTCAAAATGCTCGGTAGCTACCTGGTAGGCGTAGCTTTTGCCGATATTGCCGCCCAGGCCCACGTTGAGGCCGGCGTTCTGCAGCAGGTAGTAGATGAGCGAGGTGGTGGTGGTTTTGCCGTTGGATCCGGTGACGCAAATCTTCTTTGCGCTGTCGTAGCGGCTCGCAAATTCAATCTCGGACACCACGCGGATGCCTTTTTCGCGGATTTTCTGCACCATGGGTACGGTACCCGGGATGCCGGGGCTCTTGACCACCTCGTCCGCATTGAGGATGAGTTCCTCCGTGTGCTGCCCCTCTTCGAAGGGAATCTCCCACTTCCGGAGCTCAGCGGCATACGTTTCCTTGATCTGCCCCTTGTCGCTCAGGAACACATCGAATCCTTTTACTTTTGCCAGAACAGCGGCTCCGACGCCACTCTCTGCACCTCCTAAAACAACTACTCTTGCCATTTCTTATCTGATCTTTAACAATGCTAACGTGCTAACAGCCAATATAATTCCTACAATCCAAAAGCGGACGGTGATTTTTGCTTCGTGTTGGGCGGGAACGGGCTTTTTGAAAATCACCGGCCCGTCCGGTGCCTTTTTGTCCTGATAGTGGTGGTGGAGCGGGGTCATGCTCCAGATGCGGGTGCCCACGCCGTTTTTCTTCTTGGTGAACTTGAAGTAGAAGCGCTGCAGGAGCACCGACAGGCTTTCGGCGAAAAAGACGCCGCACAGCAGGGGAATCAGCAGTTCCTTCCGCATGAGCACGGCGCTCACGCCAATGATGCCGCCAATGGCCAGGCTTCCCGTATCGCCCATAAACACCTGGGCAGGGAAGGAGTTGTACCACAGGAAGCCGATGAGCGCTCCTACAAAGGCACTCATGAAGATGGCAATCTCGCCCGACCCCGGGATATACATGATATTCAGGAAGTTGGAGTCAATCAGGTTGCCGCCCAGCCAGGCCATTACGCCCAGTACCACGCCCACGATGGCCGATGTCCCTGCCGCCAGGCCGTCCAGGCCGTCGGTAAGGTTGGTTCCGTTGGAACAGGCGGTGATGACCAGGACAATCATGAGCACGTAAATGGCCCATTTGGCATACCAGCCCCAGACGCCCTTTACCGGCGAGAGCCAACGGTAGTCGAACTCATGGTTCTTCACAAAGGGGATGGTGGTCTTGGTGCTCTTTACCACATCTTCTTCCACATACCGGCCGCTGGTGACGGTGGTCTCCGTTTCCAGGGTGTACTCAACACTGGTGTCCACGGCCACTTTTTCACGGACCACAATGTCCGGGCTCATCCACACGGTGAGGCCCACCAGCAAGCCCAGGAGCACCTGGCCGATAAGTTTGCCGCGTTCCGACATCCCTTCCTTGTTGTGTTTGAACACCTTAATATAGTCATCGGCAAAGCCCAGTCCGCCGCACCAGAGGGTGCTCACCACAAGCAGCTGCACGTAGATGTTGGTAAGGTCGCAGAACAGCAGCACACCCGAGAGGATGGACACAATGATGATGATGCCGCCCATCGTGGGGGTCCCTTTCTTCTGGATTTGTCCTTCCAGGCCCAGGTCGCGCACGGTCTCGCCGATCTGCAGCAGCTGCAGACGACGGATGATGCGCTTCCCCGCGAGCATGGATACCAGCACGGCCGTCACCGCCGCCAGCATGGCGCGGAAAGACAGGTAGTTCATGAGGCCGATGCCGGGGAAATCGACACCGATGGAATCCAAGTATCGGAACAGATGATAAATCATTGGGCAAGCAGTTTAAAGGTTTCAGCTACAATTTCTTTTTCGTCAAAGTGGTTCTTGGTATGGCCGATAATCTGGTAGGTCTCGTGCCCCTTGCCGGCCAGCAGGATGGTGGCGCCTTCCGGTGCCGTGAGGATGGCCGTACGGATGGCTTCGCGGCGGTCGGTGATGACCAGGGTCTTGGCGCGTCCCTGGATGTCCAATCCGGCGCGTATATCGGCAATAATGGCTTCCGGGTTCTCCGTGCGGGGGTTGTCTGAGGTAATGATGATGCGGTCGGCCTTCTTCTGGGCCACCTGCGCCATCTCCGGGCGCTTGGTTTTGTCGCGGTCGCCGCCGCAGCCGAACAGGCACACAAGTGTGCGTTCCGGGGCAATGTCGCGGAGGGTGGTGAGCACGTTCTCCAGGGCATCGGGCGTGTGGGCATAGTCCACAATCACCGACAGGTCCCTGGGCCCGTTCAGGTTCTCCAGGCGTCCGGGCGCGCTCTCCAGGCGGGAGAGGGCCACCAGCGTTTCCGTAGGGTCGGCACCCAGGCTCACGGCGGCACTGTAGATGGCCAGGAGGTTGTATGCGTTGTGGCGGCCAATCAGGCGGCACCAGGTGTCCGTCCCGTCAATCTTGAGGAGCATGCCGTCAAAGTTCTGTTCCAGGATGCGGGCGGTGTGGTCCGCAAGGCCCTGGACGGCGTAGGTAACTACCTGGGCCTTGGTGTTTTGCACCATTACGCGGCCGTTACGGTCGTCGTCATTGATCAGGGCGATGGCGCTCTCCGGGAGCATGTCAAAGAACAGCTTTTTGCAGCGCAGGTACTCCGCAAAGGTCTTGTGGTAGTCCAGGTGGTCGTGCGTGAGGTTGGAGAAGATGCCCAGCTTGAATTCCAGGCCGGTCACGCGATCCTGCTCCACCCCGATGGAACTTACCTCCATGAAGCAGTATTCGCAGCCTTTGTCCACCATACGGGCCAGGAGGCTGTTCAGGGTGATGGGGTCCACGGTGGTGTTTTCCGTCTCCAGGCGTTCATCGTCCACGTAGTTGGCGATGGTGGAGAGGAGGCCGCACGGGTATCCCAGGCTCCGGAACAGGTTGTAGAGCAGCGTCACGGTGGTGGTTTTCCCGTTGGTACCGGTAATGCCCACGAGCGTGAGTTTTCCGGACGGATGGCCGTAGAAGGCATCGGCCGCCAGGGCCACCGCCTTCCGGCTGTTCGCGACCTTCACAAAGGTCACTGTCATACCGGGCTTCTTTTCTGTCATACCGAGCGAAGCGAGTGTATCTCCTTCCTCGCCAATCACCGCCACGGCTCCTTTCTCAATCGCCTGCGGAATATAGGCGTGTCCATCGCTGGCATAGCCTCTTACAGCTACAAACAGGGCACCGGGCACCACCTTGCGGGAATCGCTGCAAATGGCAGTGATGTCTACATCGGCAGGACCTTTGATTTCTTCAATGGCGAGGTTGCGTATGATTTCGCTCAGTTTCATTACTTCAGTATCAGTTTAACGGTTTGGTCGGCTTTGGCTTTGGTGCCGGGGGCGGGGGACTGGCTCGCCACATGGCCGCTGCCTTCGTACTGGCAGTGCATGCCCAGGGTTTCCAGCGCGTACAAGGCATCCTTGAGGCCGTAGCCTTTGAGGTCCGGTACCAGCCCTTTTTTCAGCGTAATCTCCTTTTCCATCTGCGGAAGCGCGGCGGTAGACCGGATCGTGGCGTCCCATTCACCGTCCAGGGCGTACAGCTTGTCCACAATCTCCCGGACGGCCAGGGCGGGTTTGGTGCCGCCGTAGAAGTTCCGGTGAGAGGGGTAGGAGTATACCGTGACCAGGATGGTATATTTGGGGGCATCGGCAGGGAAGAAACCCACAAAGGTTCCCTGGAATTTCTTTCTGCCGTACTCGTCGCTGTAGGGGTCGGTGCTTCTGCCCCTTTCCTTGGGCGAGAGCACCACGCGGGCGGTGCCGGTTTTTCCGGCAACCGGGAGTTTTGCGCTTTTCAGGCGTGTGGCGGTACCCTCGTTCACCACGGAGCGGAGAGCGCGGGTGACGGTATCGGCTGTGGCCTGGGAGCAGATGCTGCTGTTCAGGGCGCTGGGCTCGAAGCGTTTGAGCACCTTGCCGTCTTTCTCCACGCTTTCTACCAGGTAGGGTTTCATCATGCGGCCCTTGTTGGCAATGCCGTTGTAGAAGGTGGCAATGTGCAGTGGTGTAACGGCTACACTATAGCCATAAGCGGTGGTTCCCAGGGTGGTCTTGGACCAGTTGGGGGTTCCGGGCCGGTTGATGACCGGGGTGCCCATGCCGGTGATGTCAAAGTCGAAGGCCTCGCCAAAGCGGTAGGAATACAGATGGTCGAACATCTCCTGCGGCTTTTTGCCGTAGTAAGTTTCTGCCAGCCAGGTGAATACGTAGTTGGAGGAAATCTCGAAACCGTGCATCACCGTAATGTCTCTGCGTCCTGTCTCCCGCTGATAGTCCAGGATATGGACGTCCTGGTTGTAGCCGCCGGGGACAAATCCGTTGTTGGTGGGGATGGTTTGGTCCAGGGTTTTCACGTAGCCGTCTTCCACCAGGGAAACCAGGGTGACGGTCTTCATTACGGAGCCTTGTTCGCCCACCTCGCGGAGAATCAGGTTCTCTCTTTCCCACAGGACGGTTTGGGGGGTGTCGCCCCGGGAAAGGTTTACCATGGCGCGGATGGCGCCGGTTTTGGCTTCCATGATAATACAGATGCCGGCGCGGACTTCGTCATCGGCCTGAATCTGGGCGCGGAGGGCTTTGTCGGCAATGTCCTGGAAGTCTACGTTGAGGGTGGTACGGATGTCATTGCCGTCCTGCACCTTCACCTGCGTGGAGTCCAGGTCGCGCACCCAGCGTTTGTTGTCCGTGACGCGGCGCCACTCATAGCCCTCGCGGCCGTGGAGCTCGCTGTCAAAGCTGGATTCCAGGCCAATGCGGTTCTGCTCCTTCACATAACCGATTACGCGGCGGGCCAGGGAGTCGTAGGGGTAGATGCGTTCCTCGTGCTTTTCCACAATAAAGCCGCCGGTGTAGGGTCCTTCCTTGAACAGGGGGAAGGTTTTCACCTTGTCCAGGGTGCTCAGGTCCACGTTTTTCTGGATGCGCAGGTACTTGGCCCCGCGTGCACGGCCGTCCAGGATGGCTTTGGCGTAGGCCTCGGCGCTCTTGTCCCTGAACTCGTTGCTCAGGTATACGGAGAGGTCGCGGGCCTTGTTCTGCCAGGCGCGCTCCAGGCTGTCCTTCCCGGTCTCGGCATATTCGGCCTTGCGCACCGTGCAGTCCATGTAAATATCGTACAAAGGGGCCGATATGGCCAGCGGACGTCCGTCGCTTGCCAGGATTTTGCCGCGCACGGGATAATCCACGTGCTTTTGCACGGCAGGGCGGAACAAATTGATGACCCGCTCGTCCACGGTGTAGGTAGCCTGGATGTGCCAGATGCGCACCAGGATAGCCAGTCCCAGGAAGAGGAACAGCAGGGACAGGAAGAACATCACCACGTGGATTCGGTCGCGGTTTTCTATGGTGTCCTGTATTTCGCTCTGTTTGCGGCTCATTTTTTCTTTATCACGGTGGCGGGTTCCTGCGGCAGGGTCAGGTTCACGCCCAGTTCTTTCAGTCTGGTTTCGGCGGCCGATGCGCTGTGCAGTTTCACCAGTGCGGCTTCTTTCTCGGCATGATGAATGCGCAGCTGGTCAATGGCGGCCTGGTTGTCTCCGGCTTTGGTGAGTGTTTTGTCCACCTGCAGGCTCAGGAGGATGGTCACCCACATCAGCAGGAACAGGTACATGATGTGCATGTAATATTTGTCGGCGCGGATACGAAGCAGGAATTCGCCGTTCCGTAGTGCCTTGAAGGCGTTTTTGATGCCTTCCCAAAGGGTACTCAGGTTCATTGTTCCGCCCTCCTTTCCGCTATGCGGAGCTTGGCGCTGCGGGCGCGGGTGTTCCGCTCAATTTCACTTTCCTCCGGGACCACCGGTTTGCGGTTCACGGCCTCCAGCGGTGTCTGAATGCGCCCGAATGCGTCCTTGCGCTGCTCTCCGTCCACATTCCCCGTTTTGATGAAGTTCTTCACCATGCGGTCCTCCAGGCTGTGGTAGGTGATGACTACCAGCCTTCCGCCCGGCTTGAGGCTGCGGGTGGCGCCGTCCAGGAATTTCTCCAGGGAACGCATCTCCTGGTTTACCTCAATTCGGAGGGCCTGGTACACCTTGGCCAGCACTTTGTGCTCTGCGTTTTTGGGGAGCATCCGGGCAATGGCGCGGTCCAGGTCCCCGGTGGTGTGGAGGGCCGCCTGGGTGCGTGCCTGGGCAATGAGGCGGGCCATATTGCGGGCGCCGTCCACCTCGCCGTACAGGCGCAGGATGCGCTCCAGGTCTGCCTCCGGGTAGCTGTTCACCACCTCTTCTGCGGTGAGACGGGCCTGCTGGTTCATGCGCATGTCCAGCGGTGCATCCTCAAAGCGGAAGCTGAATCCCCGCCCGGCCGTGTCGAACTGATGGCTGGAGACCCCTAGGTCTGCCAATACGCCATCGAACTGCACGCCCAGCTGGGCGGCATAATTCTCAATAAAGCGGAAGTTGTTGTGAATCAGGGTAAGCCGTGCGTCCTTGGGCGCATTGGCCAGGGCGTCAGAGTCACGATCGAAGGCGATGAGCTTTCCGCCATCATGTAAGCGTGAAAGTATGGCAGCGGTGTGCCCACCGCCTCCGAAAGTGGCATCTGCGTATATTCCATCGGGATTTGTGACCAGGGCGGAAACACTTTCCGCCAGGAGCACAGGGATATGATATTCTGACATTCCTACTTCCTCCTTATTTGTTTCTGGAGGATAGTCTGGAAGCGGTCTCTTTGAACTTTTCGTCGCTTAAAAGACTGGACTTGCGCAGCTCCGGATTCCAAATCTGAAGCTTGTAGCCCACACCGCCAAACACTACCTCTTTGGTAATTCCTGCCCCTTCCAATAGCTCTGACGGGATGTTAAGCCGGCCCAGTTTTCCATCCAGAACCAGGGTATAAACGCCGTCATTGTACTTGGTCCAAAAGTCAGCGTCCTCAGTATTCAGTTCCGGATCAATGCCTTCCAGCACTTTGCCGCTCCTTTTTTCCCATTCCTCTTCCGGGAACAGGTCGATGCAGCACTGCTGGACATTCTTTTTTACGACAACGGCCATATTCTCGGAACCGCCCCGCACCATGGCGTCACGGAAGGCGGCAGGGAGCACTACGCGCCCCTTGTCGTCCACTTTTCCGCTGGCTGTTCCGTAAAATCTGACCATAGTTAAACTTAATACTTTCACGCTTTGCTTACAAAGGTAAGAAAAGTTTTCCATTTTCTTACATTTTCTTACAAAATTTTCCACAAATTTTTAGGCGGCACAAACAAGCTGCCGAGGGTCCAGTGAATGGACCTTCAGCGCCTAAAATGCGTGAAAAGAGTTGTCGAGGGTCCAGGGTGTGGACCTTCAGCGCCTAAATGGGGGGATTAGAGCTCCCGGCGGAGGCGGGCGGTGGGGATGTCCAGGAGGGCGCGGTACTTGGCAATGGTACGGCGGGCCACCTTGTAGCCCTTGGCGGAGAGGCCCTCTACCAGTTCGTCGTCCGTGAGCGGATTGCGCTTGTCTTCAGCGTCCACCATTTCGCGCAGGGCCTTCTTGATTTCGCGGGTAGAAACTTCCTCCCCCTCGCTGTTTTCCAGTCCTTCGGAGAAGAAGTATTTGAGCGGGAAAATGCCAAAGTGGGTCTCGATCCACTTGCTGTTCACCACGCGGGAGATGGTGGAGATATCAAAGCCGGTAATTTCTGCAATGTCCTTGAGAACCATGGGACGCAGGGAGCTTTCGTCTCCGTCCACAAAATAGTCGTGCTGGTAGTCGATGATGGCACGCATGGTGCTCTCCAGGGTGTTCTGGCGCTGGCGCAGGGCCTCGATGAACCATTTGGCCGAATCAATCTTCTGCTTGACAAAGCTGGCGGCGTCTTTGTCGGCCTTGTTCTCCGACACGCGGCCCGTTTCCATGATTTCCGAGTACTTCTGGTTAATCCGAAGTTCCGGGATGGAGAAGCGCGGCATGCTCAGCAGCAGCTGCCCGTTTTCGTAGTCCAGTCGAAAGTCCGGCACCACCTGCTGGGCCTGGTCGTTGTAGGAATCGTCAATTTGGCCGCCGGGGGAGGGATTCAGGCGACGGATTTCCTCCATCACGGCCTTGAGCTCGTCTGTAGAAAGGTGCAGGCGGCTCATGATTTTGGTGAAATGCCTGTTTTTGAAGGCGTCGAACTGCTCGCTCAGTACGCGGATGGCGTTTTCAACGGACGGGGTGCGTTTCTTGTTCTCCAGTTGAAGCAGGAGGCACTCCCGCAGGTCTCGTGCGCCCACGCCGGAAGGCTCGAACTCCTGGACCACCCGGAGCATTTGCTCCACTTCTTCCGGAGTGGCCTCTACACCGGCGCGGAAGGCAAGGTCGTCTACCAGAGACTCAATGTCGCGGCGCAGGTAGCCGTCATCGTCCAGTGAGCCGATGATGAAGGAGGCAATGGTGCGCTGATGTTCCGTGAGGTTCCGGTAACCCAGCTGCTCCTGCAGGCTTTGGGTGAAACTTTGCTTGACGGAGAAGGTGTTGTACTCCGGGCGCTCATCCTTGCCCCAGTTGTTCACGTGGAGGTTGTAGGCGGGGATGTCGTCGTCCTGGGAACCGTAGCTGTCTTCCATGGACGTGCCCTGCTCTTTTTCTTCCACCTCCGAGATGGAGACGTCGCGGGGCTCGTCTTCTCCTTTTTGCGGGGTGTCGTCTATGACGGGATTGTCGTTCATGACCTCCCGGACATGCTGCTCCAGGGCTTGCACCGGCATCTCTATCAGTTTGATGGTCTGAATTTGAAGCGGTGAGAGCTTCTGCTGCATTTTTTGCTCAAGTCCCTGTTTGATGGCAGCCATAACTTAGCGGGGATAATTGATGCTTTCCTTGATGATGAAGGCGGTGGGATAGGTCCCCTTGAGGGCGTTGTAAATGCGCAGGGCCTCGTCCTTGGTGCGGAAATCGCCGATGCTCACCTTGTAGTTGGGGCTTTCGAACGAGCGGTAGACCAGCACCTCCGGAAACTGCTTTTTGAGCAGCAGTTCAATGGCTTCGCTTTTGTCGCGGGCCTGCGGTCCGTTGTCGTAGAAAACACGGATACGGTAGCCGGGAATGGGCTTTTCTGCATTGTCCAGCACGTAATTCTGCAGGGCTTGACGGACCGGAGTGGTCTGGTCCACCGTTACGGCGGGGCCCAGCAGGGAAAGGATGTCCTTTCCTACCAGGGTGGAATCTACGGGGGCTACGCGGGTGGTATCCTGTGCCCGGACGGCACCGGTTCCCACGAGGAAGAGCAACACTATAAGGAGTAACTTTTTCATTTTTACTTGGTAAATTGGGAAATATCCAGGTCTCTAAAATGGTACGGGGCACGCAGAACACCGTTTTTCCGGAGGGCGGCCTGGATGTCTACATCGGCCGTGAGCCCGGTCAGGGAGCCTTTGGAGGCAATGACCAGCACTTCCAGGATGGAGACGCCGTCGGCCAGGGTGACGGTGCAGGGGAGGGCATACACTTGTTCTGCATTGCCTTCCAGTTCCATGCCTCCCGTGATAAAGTGAGCGAGATCTTTTCCCTGGTAGCGGATGACACCGGAAATATGGTTTACGGCGAACTTCCGGGCGGGGTTGTCAATGCCCAGCATGAGTTTGGCGTCTACTGAGCGGGGGGAGGTGGGGACAATGTACGACACACCAACGGAGGTAATGGCAATGTCCTTCACTTTGGACATGCCGCAGCTGCAAACGAGGAGGGCCGCTGCAAAAAACAGGCCGATATGCTTGAGTAGTTTCACGGACACAAAGGTAGTGAAAATTTTCTATTTACAGATAAGGGTGGCGGAAGTGCTGTCCACCACTGTCACGGTGGTGTAGGTGCCGGCCTGTCGGCCTTCTGCAGGGAAAACGCACATCATGTTGTTGGACGCGCGCCCGCACAGCTGCGCCGAATCCCGTTTGGAAGGGCCTTCCACCAGCACTTCCACCGTCTTCCCAATCATGGCGCGGTATCGTTCCAGGGATTTTCGGTTTTGCAGGTCGATAATCTGGTTCAGGCGCCGGTTCTTGACCTCCGCGGGGACATCGTCCTGCATGGTGCGGTTGGCCAGGGTGCCCGGGCGGTCCGAATAGGCAAACATGAAGGCCCAGTCAAAGCCTACCTCCTCCATGAGGCTGAGGGTTTGCGCATGGTCTTCCTCCGTTTCCGAGCAAAAACCGGCAATCACGTCCGTAGTAAGGCCGCAGTCTGGCATGACGCTGCGGATTTTGGCCACGCGCTCCAGGTACCACTCCCGGTCGTACTTGCGGCGCATCAGTTCCAGCATCCGGGAACTGCCGCTCTGTACCGGCAGGTGGATGTGGTGGCAGATATTGGGATGAGCAGCCATGGTTTCAATAACCTCGTCGCTGATATCCTTGGGGTGGGACGTGGCAAAACGCACGCGAAGGTCCGGCGCCACGGCTGCCACACGCTCGAGCAGGCCGGCAAAATTCACGGTTTCCGCCTCGCTCTTCCACAGGTAGCTGTCCACGTTCTGTCCCAGCAGCGTAACTTCTTTATACCCTTTTTGATACACGTCGCAGGCTTCCCGGACAATGGAGTGGGCATCCCGCGAGCGTTCCGCGCCGCGGGTATAGGGCACCACGCAGTACGAGCACACATTGTTGCACCCGCGCATAATGGAAATAAAGGCCGATATGCCGTTTTTGTCCGTGCGCACCGGCGTAATGTCCGCGTAGGTTTCCTCCCGGGAGAGGAGAACATCAATCTGCGGGCTGTCCGGCGAGATGGCCTCCAGCAGGCGGGGGAGGGAACGGTAGGCGTCCGGGCCCACCACCAGATCTACCTTCCGGGTGTCCAGCAGTTTGTCTTTCAGGCGTTCTGCCATGCAGCCCACAATGCCCACCAGGGTGCCGGGACGGGCTTTGCGCTGCTGGTTGAAAACCTCCAGGCGGCCCCAGATGCGCTGCTCCGCGTTGTCGCGGATGGAGCAGGTGTTGGCCATAATGAGGTTGGCTTCCTCCATGCGCTCCGTGCGGGTGTAGCCGGCTTTCTGCAGGATGGAAAAAATGACTTCGGTGTCATTCACGTTCATCTGACACCCGTATGTTTCAATATAGGCTTTCTTCATCGTTTTCCTCCGTAGGCAAGGTCGCCGGCGTCTCCCAGACCGGGGATAATGTAGTTGTGGCTGGTGAGTTCTTCGTCAATGGCGGCCACCCAAAGGGTATATTTGTTATCCAGTTTTTGCTGGAGCTGGTCTACGGCGTAGCGGCTGGCAACCGGACACACCATGTGAATCACGGCGGCCTGTCCGCCTTCCTCCTCCAACTTGTTCAGGGCGCTCTCCATGGACGCGCCGGTTGCAAGCATGGGATCTGCTACAATGAGGGTTTTCCCTTCCAGATCCGGGCAGGTGCAATAGTCTGCAAAGACCTTGAAGTAATCTCCTTTTCCGTATTTGCGGAAGGTGGACAGGAAGGCGCTTTCTGCGTGGTCGAAGACGTCCAGCAGGCCGCTTTGCAGCGGCAGGCCGGCCCGGAGGATGGCCGCTACCACCAGCGGCGTGTCCGGGGTGGATACCTGGGCAACGGCCAGGGGCGTGGTTACGTCCTTTACCGAGTAATCCAGCGTTTTGGAAATTTCATAGCCGAATACACAGCCAACCCGTTCCAGGTTGGTGCGGAAACGCATGCTGTCCTTCTGGATGCGGGCGTCGCGGATTTCCGCCACATAGGTGTTCAGAATGGTGTTTTGCTGTCCAAGATTAACGACTTTCATACGCTTTCAGTTTTTCGGGTCCAACCACAAAGATAACAATAATTTTGGGATATGGGTTTATTTTGCTTTCCCTATCCGCTCTTCGCTGAAGGAATAGAAGGAGTCGTCGGCAATGACGACGTGGTCTGCCAGACGGATTTCCACGACGGAGAGGGCCCTCCGAAGCACATTCGTCTGGTAAATGTCCGCCTGCCCGGGGAGGGGGGAGCCCGACGGGTGGTTGTGTACAAGAATGATATAGGAACTTTGTTTCTCGATGGCCTTCCGGAGAATCCGGGCGGCGTCGATGGGGGTGCTCTCCAGGGTCCCGGAGGAAATCATTTCCCGGCCAATCAGAAAGTTGGACCGGTTCAGGTACAGGACCCAGCACTCCTCGTGGTCCAGGTTCTTCAGCTGCGGCAGCATAAGTTGGTAGACCATCTCCGGCGAGGTGATGGCCCGCTTGTCCACAAGGACCTGTTCTTCCAGGGCGCGCCGCCCCAGTTCCAGAGCAGCGGCGATGGTGATGGCGCGGGCTTCTCCCACGCCCTTGTGGCTTACCAGTTTTTCCAGAGGCATCACCCCCAGCAGGCTCAGCCGACCGCCGGCGCTCACCATCAGTTCCTGCGCCACATCAATTACACTCCGTCCGCCGGTCCCGCTACCCAGCAGGATGGCCAGTAAGTCGGCATTGGAAAGGGCCTTTGCGCCGCGAAGGCGCATTTTCTCCCGGGGCCTTTCGTCCGGGCACAATTCCTTGATTCGCATAATACCAAACCCCTCATCCTTTACGCTCCCGCCCTGGCAAGCAAAAATTGGGGACCGGCAAGATACGGCATAAAAATGAAAAACAACACAATCGGTTGAAAGATTGTGTTGTTTCACATGTTTTTTTGCTGTTTCTACCGATTTCTACTGGATAAATGCAACAATTTCTCCCTTCTGAACGGCATCTCCCTGCTTGCCAGGGACGGCAACAAGCTGTCCGTCTACAGCGGCAACAAGGTCTTCGATCCCATAATAGGTTTGCACGTGGCCCACAACCTCGCCGGCTTTCACCTTCTTTCCAACGACCGGGGCCTTGGAGGCATCGTCCACATCCACTTCCCAGAGCAGCTGACCCTTGACGGGGCACTGCACGGGCGTGGCCTTGGGATAACGGGCGGTATACTCTTCAATGCTGAATTTGGGCATTTCCACCACGGGGCGCTCCACTATAATGGGGGCGCCGGCCTTGGCCTTGAGTTCCTCCAGTTCTTTGTTGAAGCGCTCCTTGGCAATGCCGCTGCGGTAGTCCCTGTACTGACGCTCGTGCATGGCCAGCTCAAAGAGTTCTTCATCGTCCTGCCCGTAATCCCAGCCTTCCTCGTCCATCATCGCGCGGAACTTGGGCAGTTCGTCCGGGTAGTTGTCCTGCGGGTTGCCGGTGGTGAATTCCAGGCCTTTTTCCTTGGCCAGGGCCACAATCTCCGGCGCCAGTTCTCCGGGCAGTTTGCCCATATGGCCCAGAATCATGCCCCAGGTATCCTTGTCGATGGTGGTCCAGCGCGGCTTGTCGTTGAGCATGTTGAACAGGTTCATCAGGGCCGTGTTCTTCACGTACTGGCTGAACGGGGTGACCAGCGGCGGGTAGCCCAGGCGCGGCCACACGTATTCCACTTCTTCGAAAAGTTTTACCATGAGGGTGTCCAGGCTCATTTCCGGACGGCCGTGGGAGCGCTGGGCGGCGTTGATGGCGCCCTGGAAGCCTTTCAGGTCTGCCATCATGGAGCCCATCATGCCGCCGGGCAGGCCGCAGCCCACCAGCAGCGAGGTCATCTGCTTGTTGGAAGGATTGATCCAGTAGCCCAGGAAATCGTCCATGAACTTTTGGGTGAGACGGCGCACTTCCATATAGGCGTCCATGTTCAGGTCTTTTACCAGGAAGCCGTCGCAGCGGAGCATTTCGCGGATGGTGATCACATCCGGGTGCACCTTGCCCCAGGAAAGGGGCTCTACGGCTACGTCCAGATAATCTGCGCCGGCGCGGGCCACTTCCAGCATGGAAGCCACCGAGAAACCGGGGCCCGTGTGGCCGTGGTACTGCACCTTGATGTGCGGATATTTCTTTTTGATATCGGTCACCAGCTCTCCCAGCATATTGGGACGGCCGATACCGGCCATGTCCTTAAGGCAAATTTCATCGGCGCCGTATTCCACCACCTTGTCCACAATATCCATGTAATAGGCGACGGTATGCACGGGGGAATAGGTGATGGACAGGGCCACCTGCGAAATCATGCCGCCCTTTTTGGCGCCAATCACGGAGCCTTTGAGGTTGCGGTGGTCGTTGAGGCCGCAGAAGGAACGGGCGATGTCCGTTCCCTGCTTTTTCTTGACCTTGAACATGAGTTCACGCACATCCAGCGGAACCGGATTCATGCGCAGGGCGTTGAGACCGCGCTCCAGCATGTGGGTCTGGATGCCGGCCTTGTGGAAAGGCGCGGTCCAGGCGCGCACGGCCTTGTTGGGGTTCTCGCCAAAGAGGAGGTTCACCTGCTCAAAAGCGCCGCCGTTGGTTTCCACACGGTCAAAGCAGCCCATGTCGATGATGGCGGGCGCCACCTCCACAAGCTGATCCACCCGGGGAACATATTTCCCGGAACTCTGCCACATGTCCCTGTAAACCAGGGAGAACTTGATTTCACGTTTTGCCATATCGGGTTATTTGTCAATTTGCGTATCCACAAATGTAGCAATAATTCTTGGATTTTGTGCTTGTGGAGGCTTTTTATCACATCTACCGCAAAATATTTTTGGAATTGCAGAAAAAATCCGTACATTTGCAGTCCCAAACATGGTGGATGTAGTTCAGTCGGTAGAGCATCGGATTGTGGTTCCGAGTGTCGTGGGTTCGAGCCCCATCATCCACCCTAAGTTGCACTAACGCACAGGGCTAACGCTTCGCAACTCCGCCCAACGTTACCCCCTCCCTAAATCCCTTCCCTCGGGGGAGGGACTTTTTTTTATTTATAGGTAGTTCCTTCTTATTCTGAGGCCCCTTTGGGTCAACGGCGCAGGTCAGTGAGGTCAATGGCGCAGGTCAGTGTGGTCAGCGGCGCAGGTCAGTGTGGTCAGCGGCGCAGGTCAGTGTGGTCAGCGGCGCAGGTCAGTGTGGTCAACGGTGCAGGTCAGTGTGGTCAACGGTGCAGGTCAGTTTTTACGGTGGGGTCCTGCGCCGCTAAAACGCTTAGGATGGCGATTCCTGGCGCAGGTCAGTAGGGCGAAATCGGACCTGCGCCACTCCTTCGTGATGCCCTACAGTACGATGCCGCCTTTGTAGAGCGGGAAGGTGCTCTGCTCGATGGTGTAAGTGTTGTCATCGGCCTTCTTGAGCTGGTACAGACACAGGTTCAGCTTGGTGGGGGTGCCTTTTTTCAGAAGGTTCCAGAGGGGAATGCTCAACACTTCGGACTGCCTTTCCAGTTTCTTCTCGTCCATGCAGGCGGGGTTCTCGTCGTTGCCCTCATGCAGCACGTAGAAGGTGAATTCGTCCTGCGCCGCGTTGGCCTCATAGTAACAGGAGAGCACGTGGGCGGTGTTGCTGGAGGGGTTTGCGAAATACTCCAACGCCAGGTTGATGTACCCGCCGCTGATGCTTTGGTCCATCACTTCCACGGGGTCGTCGGGCTCGTTCTCCTCTTCCGTGTAGGGAAGGGCCTCCTCTATGTCCACATGCAACACGTTTTTCAGCCGGATTTCCAGGTTGCGGTTCAGGATGTCGCACTTAATGAAGGAGCGCTCTCCTTCCTTTTTCCAGGCCTCGGTGCCGCTCTGATTATCTACAACGGAGAACCGATAGGCGTTGTCGGTAACCAGCTTGCCTTCATAGAAGGTGGCAAAGTCGGTGTAGTTTTCCATATAGAAGTTGCTTTCCTTCAGGCACGAAGTGGCCATGAGGCAGCACACAAGGGGGAGAAGAATCTTTTTCATGCGTTTTTGTTTTTACGGGTGGGACGGGCGACGTACTGAATGTCGATGTCTTCTACGGTGTAACCTTTGAAACGGCGCCGTTTCAGGTGCGCGGATACCAGGCTTTGAAGTTCATCGTCCACCAGGTCGCGGAAGGTATGGTTTTCGCGGTCGTACAGATGGATATGGTGGGTATTGTTGATGTCGAAGAACATCTTGTTGGCCGCCGACAGCCGCCGCGAATAAATGTGGTAGTAGGCCAGCTGGGACAGGATGTTGTACACAGAAGCCGTGGTTACGTGGGAACCGCGTTTGGACAGTTCCTCCCGGACCATGTCGGCCGAGGCATGCCCCAGGTCCATCATCACGGCATGGACGGCCAGCCGCTGCCGGGTGGCCTTGAGCTTGTGTCTGCGGAGGAGGGTCCGGAATTCGTCCTGGGTCATAACCTACTGGTTTAAAAGGGCTTTGGCATTGGCAACGGCCTCCGGGGAGATCTGGGCGCCGGAGAGCATCCGGGCCAGTTCCTGCACCCGCCCGTCGGTGTCCAGGGCGTGCACGGAGGTGACATCGGCCGTCTTGGACACCAGGTAATGGGCATCGCCTTTGGCGGCCACCTGCGGCAGGTGCGTAATGGCAAAGATTTGCATGTTCCGGCCCATGGAACAGATGAGCGAGCCCATTTTGTCGGCCGTGCTGCCGGAAACGCCCGTGTCAATTTCGTCAAAAACCAGCGTGGGCATCTGCGTAAAGCGGGCCATGACAGCCTTCAGGCTTAACATGATGCGGGAAAGTTCGCCGCCCGATGCCGTTTTGGCTACGTCTGCGGGCGCATGGCCGGTGGAGGAGAAGACAAAGCGGATGAGGTCCCGGCCGTCGGTCCCGGGAGTGGTTTCTTCCACGTGCACCTGAAAGACGGCGTGATCCAGTTCCAGCCCATGCAATTGCGCTTCGATGGCCTGGCCGAATTCCGCCGCTGCGGCCTCCCGCTTCGCGTGCAAAGCGTCGCAGAGGGCATTGTGCTGCGTTTGCAGCGCTTCCACCTCCTTGCGGGCCTCCCGCACGTCGGTCTCCAGCTCCGTAGCATCCAGCACCAGCGACTCCAGCTGGTCCCGCTGGGCGATGAGTTCTGCAATGCTGCCCACCCCATGCTTCTGCATGAGGCTGTACAGCAGGGAAAGCCGCTCCTCCACCTCTTCCAGGCGGCGCGGCGATGCCTCGGTGGCGGCGTTCACGGAAGCAATTTCCTGGGCGATGTCGTCCAGCTCCAGCCGGGCGGAGGTGAGCCGTTCTACCAGCCCATCCAGTGAAGGGATGTATCGGCCCGCCTTTTCCAGGTATTTGGCGGCCTCACGGAGTTGGCCGGTGAGGGCGTCTCCGTTCTCCGGCGTCAAAAGGTTCTCGGCAGCGCAGAGGGTTTCCTTGATTTCCTCCGCGTGCGCGAGCTGTTTTTGTTCGGCCTCCAGCGTTTCCAGTTCCCCTTCCGAGAGATGCGCCTGTTCCAGCCGTTCCCAGCGGGCGCTGTTGAACTCCTGCTGGTCCCGTGCCTGTGTCAGGCGCTGTTCCAGGGCGGAAAGCTGCCGTTTCCCCTCCGAGAGGGCGCTCCAGGCCCGCTTGCACTCTTTTCGCAGGTCCGCACATCCGGCCCAGAGGTCCAGAGCCTCCATGCGGAAGAGCTCGTCCTGCAACTGCAGCGTCTGGTGCTGGGAATGGATATCGACCAAATGGGCCGATAGCTCCTGCAGGACGCTGATGCTTACGGGCTCGTCGTTGGCGAATGCACGCGAACGGCCGCTGGAGGCGACGGTGCGGCGCAGCAGCAGGCGGTCTCCTTCCGAGGGAAGGTCTGCCTGACGGAGGATTTCCCGAACCGGATCGTCCATGCTGAATTCCGCTTCTACCACGCAGTGGTCCTGCAGCGGCCCCACCATGCGGGCATCGGCCTTGGCTCCCAAAACCAGGGACAAGGCCCCCAGCAGGATGGATTTGCCCGCACCCGTTTCTCCGCTTATAATAATCAAACCCTCCGGAAACGTCGTTTCCAGAGAGCTGATAAGAATATAATTGGAGACGGAGAGGCTATACAGCATTATTCGTCTTTGCTAATGTCGATGGGGTTCTCGTTCTGGGCCTTGCGGTAGTACAGGTCTCCGTTTTCGAACTCGTAAATGGCCACCAGGTCCGGTTTGGGCTGACGCTCGTAGTATTTGGAGATTTCGATTTGCTCCTTGTTCTCAAACACTTCTTCCATGGTGTCGCGGTCGTTGCGGAACTCTTCCAGCTTTTTGGTGAGCTCTCTCTTTTCTGCCATGGCAATCTGGTTGGCGCGTTTGTAAAGAATGACTACCGATTCGTAGATGTTGCCGGTAGGAGCGGCCAGGTCTTTAATGTCGCGGGTAATCGTGTTTACGGGAATTTTCTTCTTGCTATCCATTGTCTATAATACGTTATCTATAGTAAATACCCGGCGCCCGGGCCGGGAGTTTCAATTATTTTTTTTCCAAAATCTTCTGCACATTCCGGTAAATGCCATCCAGTTCCTTCCGGTAGTGGGACTCCGGATACTCGCCAATAAAGTTCAGGTAGTCGTCGACAAACACCAGGTAGCGTTCCTTTTGCTTTTGCCAAACGCTCAGGCGGGCGTAATGGTAGGACGACATGGCCGTGTAGTAGAGCACTTGCTCGCGGTAGTTGTTGTTCGAGTTGTTCTTGAGCACGTTGCGGAGCTTGGTGCGGGCGGCGGGGTAGTCCTCCATCCGGTAATACTGGCGGCCGGCCTCATAGTCTTTCCGGTCCAGCCGGTCCTGCAGGTCCAGCATCATTTTGTGGCAGGCTTCCATGTGGCCGGCATCGTCCGCGTTCTCGCGCATGTATTCGGTAATGGCCATCATGCAGGAGCGGGTGGGCGTCTGGTCCAGTTCCCAGCGCAGGGTAGCGCGATACAGGCAGTCCAGGCGGTAGAAGCGGGCCTCGGAGGCAAAGGGACTTTGCGGGAAGTCCTGGATAAAACGGGCGAAGTTGGATTCGGCCGTGAAAAAGTCTTTGCCCCGATAGTTGGACAGGCCCCAGTAGTACTGCACCGTGTCGTCCCGGGCCGTGCCGCTGGTGAGAACGGCCATGGATTCGAACAGCTGGGCGGCTTTCTGGTACTTCTTTTTCTGGAAGTAGCTCATGGCGGCGTCGTACTTGGCATTGACGTCGCTGGAGGAAAGGAGCATTTCATACTGCGACTTGCAAGCAATGGCTTCAAGTAGCAGCAGGCCCAAGGCTGCGAATAGGGTTAATTTTCTCATTTTCAGTTAGTTTACGTTTTCCAACAGGAATTTTTCCGCGTCGCGGGCGGCCATACAGCCCGATGCAGCTGCCGTAACGGCCTGGCGGTAGCGCGGGTCCTGAACGTCGCCTGCGGCAAAAACGCCGGGAATGCTGGTCTCGGAGCTTTTGGCGCCTGTGACAATGTATCCGGCCTCGTCCAGCTTGAGCCAGGGCGCAAACAGGGCCGATGCGGGCGTGTGCCCGATGGCGAGGAAGAATCCGTCGATGGCGATGTCCAGCGTGGTGCCGTCTTTGCGGAGCAGGCGGGCGCCCGTGACGCCGTTTTCATCGCCCAGGACCTCCTGCGTATTGCAGTTCCAGAGCACTTCGATATTTTCCTTGGCGAGCACCTTGTCCTGCATCACCTTGGAGGCGCGGAAGACGTCGCGGCGTACAATCATGTATACCTTCTTGGCCAGGCCGGACAGGTACAGGGCTTCTTCGCAGGCGGTGTCTCCGCCGCCCACAACGGCTACGGTGCGTTTGCGGTAGAAGAACCCGTCGCAGGTGGCGCAGGCGCTTACGCCGGCTCCTTTAAATTTCTCTTCCGAGGGAAGTCCCAGATAGCGTGCCTGGGCACCGGTGGCGATGATGAGGGTATCTGCTTCAATTTCTTTTTCTGCGTCTATCGTGATGCGGAAAGGACGCTGGCCCAGCTCTACGGCTGTAGCGACCCCCTGGCGGATATCGGCCCCGAAATTGCGGGCCTGGTTACGCATGTTGTCCATAAGGGTGTTGGCGTCTACGCCATCCGGCCACCCGGGGAAGTTCTCCACAATGGTGGTGGTGGTGAGCTGGCCGCCGGGCTGGATGCCTTCGTACACAAGCGGGGAAAGGTTGGCGCGCGCGGCGTAGATGGCTGCAGTAAAACCGGCGGGGCCTCCGCCCAGGATAAGGGTTTTAACGTGTTCCATTCGTTTTATTTTTCAAGCGTTGTGGTGTAATCTTTCCGGAAAACAATCCGGCGGACGGCCGTATTGTGGTAATTCCCGTTTTCATCGGGGGCAAACAGGAAGTCCATGTGCATGCCCGATTCCTTTTTGGCGCCCAGATAACGGGTCCAGGCGTTCCCGTGGCGGGTGACAGCTTGCACAAAGTAGCGGGTGATGTCGTAGCCCTGGAAGGCGAACTGGGAAGGCTCCGTGCGGAACAGGGCGCGGTAGGAGCGGACAAAACGGTCCACTTCCGGCGCGGTGTAATCGGCAAAATACGCGGTGCTGATGTGGAGCGAGGCGTCGTGGTAGGCGCTGCCTTCTATGGTGTCGAAGGTGCGTACCTTGGAGGGAGCGTACATCACAATGTCGTAGCCTTTGCCCAGCATAATGCCCAGGTTGCGTACTACGTCGCCCATGAAAGCCTCGCTTTCGGTGGCCACCACCACGCGGTTGGTGCCTTCCAGGCTCATCGCTTCCATCAGACGGGTGGGGATGCCGCGGCCTTCCACAATGGCGTAGTTGAGGATTTCGTAGTCCAGGGTAAGACGGGCCATGGCGCTGCGGATGGCTACCGGAGCAGCAATGTTGCCGGCCCCTTTCTCCGTAATCAAGATTACTGTATCATCTTCCTGGGTGTCGGCTTGCAGCCAGGCAGCCAGGTCTTCGTACTGGTTGTCGGCGGCGCTGGGAACCTGGATGAGGTTATGGTAATAGGTGGAAAGCACGGTGGCTTTCTGGTCCAGCGGGGAAATGACGGGGACTTGGCTGTCGACCCGCTGCAGGATGGCTTCCAGGTCCCTGGAGGCCACCGGGCCCAGTACAAAGTCACTTTTTACCAGGACGTCCATGGGGGGAAGGCCGGCCGACAGGTCATAGATGTGGGCGGTGGCCTTGTTCCCTTCCGCCTCCAGGTCTTTCAGGGCCATCAGGACACCCGAATAGAAGTCCATGTTCAGCTGGCCGGAGCTGAGGGGCAGTACCAGGGAGAAGTCCACGCCCTCGTGGGAACGGATGCTCAGCAAGGTTGTGTCCGGCTGTTCAACGGGAGCCGCCGGAACGGCTTCTTCGGAGGCGGCCGCCACGGGAACGGTTGCTGCAACTGCAGCGGTATCGGCCGGAGCCTCTTCCGCCGCAACCGCTTTTACGGGGATGCGGAGCACCTGGCGGGTGCTCAGTTTCTTGTTTTTGAGCCCGTTGAGCTCCATGATCTCCTTCACCGTTACGTCGTAGCGGCGGGCGATGTCCTCAATGTCCTCGTACCATTTTACCATGTGCTCGGTGTAGGAACCATCCCCCTGCGGGGCTTTTGCCTCTTCCTGCTTGGCGGCCTCATGATAGGGGATCAGCAGGATGGCATTTTTCTGCAGGCCGGTCTGGCGCAGGGAAGGATTGGCCTCATAAAGCTCGTCTACGCTCACACCATAGGCTTTGGCAATACCAAAGAGGGTCTGCCGTTCCAGCACCACGTGGGAAAGGTAAATTTTGTCGTTCAGTTTTACTTTTTCCTTGGAAATGGTGACGGGGGTGGAGACATATTCCTGCGCAACGGCAGCGGTGCTACCCACAAGCAGGAGCGAAGCGAGGAGTGTAAGGAGTCGTTTCATGACAATTCTCTTCATATTATAAGCTGGAGGCAAAACTGGTCAGTGCATCGCAGAAGCGATGCCAGCTGAGCCGGTCTTTTTCCTCTTCCATGGCTTTTTTGCAACGCTCCTGCAGGGCAGGGGTGGCAAAATAACGGATAATTTCTTTTCGGATGGCCTCCGGGCTGGCCTCGGGAGACACAATTCCCGTGCCACGGTTGCCGATGGTCTCTTTAAGGCCGCCCACGTCCGTGACAATCATGGGTACGCCAAAATGGCAGGCGATGGCGCTGATTCCGCTTTGGGTGGCGCTCCGGTAGGGAAGCACGGCGGCATCGGCCACGCTGAAGAAGGTTTTTACCCGGGAATCCGGGATATAGTCGGGAAAGACAAAAACGCGCGCTTTCCCGGGCAGGGCATCGATTTGTGCCTGATATTTGTCGAACGCGCCATAGGGTTCCCCGGCAATGACCAGTTGGTAGTCCTCCGGGAGGTCCCGGAAGGCATCCAGCAGAATGTCCAGGCCTTTGTAGTCCCGGATGAGCCCGAAGAAAAGCAGGGTTTTCTTCCCGGGGTCCACCCCCAGTTCACGCGCGGCTTCCTCCCGCGGAAGCGCCGCTCCGAAATGGGCATAAATGGGGTGGGGAAGGAGGATGTGCGGCGCCTGGGGACGAAGGGAAAGTAAGTCCTCCTGCACCTGCTCCGACATGCTCACAAACCCTGTACAGCCGTTCAGGAAATAGCGGGTGAGGGGCTTGTCGAACCAGTGGGGTTCGTGCGGGATCACATTGTCCAGTACCACTACGCTTTTGCAGCCGCAGTGACGGGCTACATAGCCCAGCGATGGGGCGAACCACGACATCCAGTATTTCATTACCAGAACGTCCGCCTTCCAGGCACGGATGGCCTTGGCGGTCTTGTACCAGGAGAGGGGACCAATGGTATCCAGGATGGCGCTTGCCTCAACAGGGGTGGCTTCGTCGTCCGGGGTAACGTACTGGGTTTTGCCGGGAAAAAGCAGGGACGGATACTGCCTGGAAAAAGAGAAGGCCCGGGTATCATGACATTTTCCCAGTTCCTCCAGCATGCTGGCGTTGAACTGGGAAATGCCGCCCCTGAGGGGGTAAAAACTGGACAGGAGGGCTATCCGCACTACTTCTTGGCGCTTTCTTTGGTTTTAATGTAAGCGGCGTTGAGCCCGGCGAGAAGGTCTTCCGTGATGTCCAGGGAAGGGTCTCCGGTAACCACGGGGGTGGACAGGACGCCACCGGCAGTGGTAAGGATGAGGGCATACTGATGGGTGGCGTTGTATTCTACCACATATTCTGCAATGGCGTTGGCAATCTGGTTCATCATCACCTGCTGCTCCTCTGCCATTTCCTGCTGCTTGCGCATGGCATACTGCTGGTATTCCTGCTGTTGCTGCTGGAGTTTCTGGTACTGGGCCTGGGCGACGGACGTGGTGAGCAGGCCTTTGTCCACCTTGTTCTGGAATTCCGTAGCGTCTTTTTCCAGCTTTTTGCCGCGGCGGTCAATCTCCGCCTGGATGCCGGAAGTTTTGGTCTCGAACACGGAGTTGAGGTCGTTGGCCATGTCGTAGCCGTCCATGACCTTGTCCATGTTGAAGTATACGATGCTGCCGGCGACGGCTACGCTGTCTTTGGCTGCAGCGGCCTGAGGAGCGGCTGCCTGATTCTGATTGCAGGAAGAGGCGAGCGCTACGAGGGCGGCTGCACCCAAAACGATGAGAGTCTTTTTCATGTATTGTTGTTTTTATAAATTATTCAACGGTTTAGCCCGCAAAGTTAGTTATTTTTTGCGGATTTCCCCAAGGTAGGCCTGAATTGTTTTCTCCAGCCCCAGATAAAGGGCGTCGCAGATAAGGGCATGGCCGATGGAAACTTCGTCCGTCCAGGGAATGGTGTGGATGAACCAGGCCAGGTTTTCCAGGGAAAGGTCGTGGCCGGCGTTGAGCCCCAGGCCGCAGGCGCGGGCGGCACGGGCGGTTTCCAGATAGGGGGCGATGGCTGCTTCCCGGTCCTGCGGGTACCGGGCGGCATAATCGGCCGTATAGAGTTCTACGCGGGAGGCGCCGCAGGCGGCGGCACCTTCCGCCATCCGGGGCAGGGGGTCGATGAAAATGGAGGTGCGGATGCCCTTGGCCCGGAATGTTTGGCAAAGGTCCGTCAGGAGGCTCTTGTACTGGAGGGTATCCCAGCCGGCATTGGAGGTGATGGCGCTCTGGCTGTCCGGCACCAGCGTCACCTGGTCCGGCACCACTTCCAGCACCAGGTCCACAAAACTGTCCACCGTGGGGTTGCCCTCGATGTTGAACTCCGTGGTAATGAGCGGCCGGATGGCGCGTACGTCGCTGTAGCGGATATGGCGTTCATCCGGGCGGGGGTGTACGGTGATGCCCTGTGCACCAAAACGTTCGCAGTCCTGGGCGGCACGGGTAACGTCCGGCATGTTGCCGCCCCGAGCGTTGCGCAGGGTGGCAATTTTATTGATGTTGACACTGAGTCGGGTCATGGCTTATGCTTTTTATGTTGTACAAAAGTAAGGAAAATTCTCAGAAATGTGTTAATTTTGGCGTCTGATTTTATTTGTGCACATGAAAATAGGCTATTTCATTCTGAATGATGAGCTCCGCAGCGATGCCCGCCTGCATACTTTGCTGGAGGAGCTGGAATCGGCAACCTTCGAACTCTACGAAATCCGTACCAAGTCGGATGTCCGCCCGGAGACGGATTTGGTGCTGTCCATGGGCGGAGACGGTACGTTCCTTTCCGCCGCACATGTGGTGGCCGATATTGGCCTGCCCATCCTGGGCGTGAATTTCGGCCGTATCGGCTTCCTGTGTGAGAACCGTCCGGAGGCGGTGAGCAAGGCGCTCCTGGAGGGGGATTTCCGTATCGAGTACCGGACTGTCCTCAACGCTACGCTCAAGGGACCGGAGGCGCGCCGCACCATTGGCATGCTGCCGTATTCCGTGAATGAAGTGTCGCTGCACCGCACCGGTTCGTCCGTGCTGGGCATTCATGTGTGCGTGGACGGAGAGCCCCTGCCCACCTACTGGGCGGACGGCCTCATCGTGGCCACCTCATCCGGCTCCACGGCCTATTCGCTGAGCGTGGGCGGCCCCATCTGTATGCCGGACACCAAGGTGCTCATCATTGCGCCTATCGCCCCGCATAACCTGAACGTGCGGCCCATTGTGGTGCCGGAAACGGCCAAAATCGACATTTCTTTTGAATCCCGCGACGGAAGCGCCATCATGTCCACGGACAACCGGGTGGAGCAAATCCAGCCGGACTGGACCATTCATGTAGAGATGGCACAATTTTCGCTTAAACGCATCCGGCTTGCCGAGTCCGGCTTTGTGAAGGCCCTTACTTCACGGCTGTTCTGGGGCGAGGACATGAGAAACATTTAATGCCATGGAGAATATCCCGCAGCACGTATCCATCATCATGGACGGCAACGGCCGATGGGCCAAAGCCCGTGGAAAAGAAAGAATTTACGGCCATTACGAGGGCGTGGAAAGCGTCCGTGCCTGCCTGGAGGCCGCAGTGGAGGAGGGGGTGAAGTACCTCTCGCTGTACGCTTTTTCAGAGGAAAACTGGAATCGTCCGGAACAGGAAGTCCTGGGCCTGATGGAACTCATGATGAAGGCCATGAAAAAGGAACTGATTACCTTCATGGACAACCACATCCGTTTTGTGGTGCTGGGCAACCGCGCCCGCCTGAGTGATTCCCTGAATGCGACCATAGACGAGATGATGGCCCAAACCGCCGCCAATGACACGGCCACGCTTATCCTTTTCCTGAGCTACAGCGGACAGTGGGACATCCTGCAGGCCATGAAAAAAGCTGCGGCCAGCCTGCCGGAGAAGGATTTTCAGGCGCTTACGCCCAAGGATTTCGCCCCGTATCTGGTGACGGCCGGCATCCCGGATCCGGACCTTCTCATCCGTACCTCGGGAGAGCTGCGCATCTCCAACTACCTGCTCTGGCAATGTGCTTACACAGAGTTCTATTTCTCCGATGTGTTGTGGCCGGATTTCCGGAAACCGGAGTTCCGGGAGGCGCTTCGTGCGTACGCGCAACGGGATCGCAGATATGGAAAAGTGAAATAAAATGCCTATCTTTGCAGGATTATTGTTTTAGCCGAATGAGTTTGAAAAAGATACTTTGCACTGTCACGATGCTTCTCGCAGGTTTCCTTGCGGGGGCGCAAGAGGTGGGCAGTCGCATTGAAGTCGATTATAATCATCCCCAGAAATACGTTGTGGGAGGCGTTGGCGTAGAGGGTAACCGCTATTTCAACGAGCACCAGATCCTGCAGCTCGCCGGCCTGCATGCGGGCCAGGAAGTTACCGTACCCGGAGAGGATGTCACCGGAATTGTAAAGCGCCTGGTCGCCCAGCGTTATTTTGAGGATGTGGCGGTGGTGGTAGACTCCCTCAGCGCATCGGCGGACACAGCCTGGTTCAAAATCTGCATCCGCGAGCGGCCCCGTGTGTCCCGCTGGACATTCAGCGGCGTCAAATCCAGTGAAAGGAAAGACCTGCAGGAGCGTCTGAACCTGCGTCCCGGCCGCGAGTATTCGGATTACGTGAAGAATACCTCGGTAGACATTATCAAGCGGTACTTTAAGGAAAAAGGCTATCTGAAAGCAGACGTGGACGTGCAGATGCAGCGGGATACCATCATCCGCAGCGCCGTCCGCGTGAACTTTGCCGTGAACAAGGGCCGGAAAATCCGCATCAGCAAAATCAATTTTATCGGCAACGGGGACATCAAGCCCATCAAGCTGGCCAAGAACATGAAGGAGACCCATGCCAATACCTGGTACAACTTCTTCAAGTCCAAAAAATTCAAGGAAAAGGAATATCAGAACGATCGGAAAACCGTCCTGGATGCCTTCAACGAGGCCGGTTACCGGGACGCCCGCCTGGTGCGCGACTCGGTGTATTTTACACCGGACGGCAAGCACCTGAACATCGACATGGAGTTTGAGCAGGGCCGCAAGTACTATTTCCGCAACATCACCTGGACCGGCAACTCCGTGTATCCCTCGGAGGTGCTCAACAATATCCTGCAGGTGAAAAAGGGCGATGTGTACGACCTTGTCACCATGGAAAAGCGCTTGCACGGCGGCGGCAAGGACAACGAGTACGACGTATCCAAACTGTACCGTGACAACGGTTACCTGTTCTTTAATCTTACGCCGGTAGAGGTAAATATCCAGAACGACTCCGTAGATGTGGAAATGCGCATCTCGGAAGGCAAGCCGGCCGTCCTGAACGAGATTATCATCAACGGCAACGACCTCACCAACGAGCGCGTGGTGCGCCGTCAGCTCATGACGCGCCCCGGTTACCTGTTCAGCCAGTCAGACTTTGAGCGCTCCATCCGTGAAATCGCCTCCATGGGCCAGTTCGACCCGGAAGCCATCATGGGCCCCGGCGGATATTCCATCGTCCCCAACCAGATGAACAGCACCGTGGACATCGTGTACAACCTGAAGGAGAAACCTTCTTCCCAGCTGGAACTCTCCGGGGGTTGGGGTGGTAATACCTTCGTGCTCACGGCCGGTGTGAGCTTCAACAACTTCTCTACGCGCCGCATCCTGGAAAAGGGCGCCTGGCGGCCGGTTCCGCTGGGCGATGCCCAAAACCTGGCTTTCCGCTTCCAGACCAACGGCCGGTATTACACCACCTTAAGCGCCAGCTTTACGGAGCCTTGGCTGTTTGGTAAAAAGCCCACGTCCCTCAGCGTTTCCGGGTACTACTCCCGTATGACGGACTCCTACCTTGCCATCGGTATCCTGTCCACGGACAAGATGTTCGAGGTATTCGGTTTCAACGCCGGTCTGGGTACGCGCCTGAAGTGGCCGGACAACTATTTTGTCTTGTACAACAACCTGAGCTGGCAAACCTACAAGCTCACCAACTGGACCAACAGTTACTTCGCCTTCAATGACGGTATTTCCCACAACCTGAGCTACACCATCTCCCTTACGCGTAACTCCACGGACCAGCAGATTTACCCGCGTACCGGCTCGGAGTTCAGCCTGTCGCTGCAACTCACCCCGCCGTACTCCCTGTTCCGCAGATACACTTACAAGGACGGCCAGAAGGTCGCCGTAAACAGCTGGAAGGATGTTAATTATGACGATTGGACAGCTGCCCAGCGCTACAAGTGGATTGAGTACCACAAGTGGAAGTTCAACGGCACAGTATACGCTAAACTGGTGGGAGACCTGGTGCTGATGACCCGCGCGCAGTTCGGTTACCTGGGTTACTACAACCGCAACTGGGGCTATTCCCCGTTCGAGAACTTCCAGGTGGGCGGCGACGGCATGTCCGGCTACATGACCTACGGCGCGGAAATCGTCTCCCTGCGTGGCTACGAGGACTATTCCCTGACCCCGCGCAAGCTCACCCCGTACAGCCAGAACGGTCTTAGCTACGCCGGTAACGTGTACGATAAGTTCACGGTAGAACTCCGCTATCCGGTGATTTTGCAGCCGCAGAGCACGATATTTGTACTGGCCTTCCTGGAAGGCGGTAACTGCTGGAGCGACATCCGCGAATTCAACCCGTTCCAGATCAAGCGAAGCGCCGGTGTGGGTGTGCGTGTGTTCCTCCCGATGATCGGCCTGCTGGGTGTAGACTGGGGCTACGGCTTCGACGGCGGTTCCACCGGCGGCAGCCACTTCCACTTTGTACTGGGTCAACAGTTCTAATATTTGTCATTTCGAGCCTGTCGAGAAATCTCATACAGAAACAATTAATATTAAAGGATATGAAAAAAATTATTGTCATCGCCCTTGCGGCCTTTGCAACCTTCACCCTTTCCGCCCAGACCCTGGGTAAGGTGAACTTCAATGAACTCGTGATGCTGATGCCGGAAATGGACACCGCCCGCGAGGCCATCAATGCCTCCCAGAAAGAGGCCGAAGAAACCTACTCCGCCATGGTGGAAGAGTATCAGGGCAAGATGAACCAGTACCAGCAGAAGCAGGCCAGCTGGACAGCGGCCATCCGCGAATCCAAGGAGCGTGAGCTCATGGAAATCCAGAACCGCATCCAGGAATTCCAGCAGTCCATCTCCCAGGAACTCCAGCAGCAGCAGAACCAGCTCACCGCTCCCATCCAGGAGAAAGCCTCCAAGGCCGTGAACGAGATTGCCAAAGCCAAGGGACTCACCGTCCTGTTCGATGCTTCCCAGGCACTGTACTTTGACGAGTCCAAAGTGATCGACATTACTGCCGATGCCCGTAAAGCCCTGAACATCCCGGCCGACCGCACCCTGGAAAGCCTCCAGGCAGAGCTCCAGGCACAGGCCCAGGCCGCTCAGGCTGCTCAGGCCAAGTAGGCGAATCTTTTCAGAAAATTATTGGGAATTCACTTTAATTTCTTTACATTTGTAACGGAATTAAGGTGAATTCCTTATTTTTTATAACCATAACACTAAAACATCGTTTCTGTAATGAAAACAACAGACATCATGGCGCGCCTTCAGGCCAAGTATCCCTTGGAGAAGGAATATCTGCAGGCTGTGCAGGAAGTACTGGAATCCATCGAAGAGGTGTACAACCAACATCCTGAGTTTGAGAAAGCCAAGATTGTTGAACGGCTGGTGGAACCGGACCGCATCTTTACGTTCCGTGTTACCTGGATCGACGACAAGGGCGAGGTACAGACCAACACCGGTTACCGCATCCAGTTCAACAGTGCCATCGGCCCTTATAAGGGCGGCCTTCGTTTCCATAAGGCCGTAACGCCTTCCATGCTCAAATTCCTTGGCTTTGAACAGACCTTCAAAAACGCCCTCACAACCCTTCCGATGGGCGGCGCCAAGGGCGGCTCTGACTTTGACCCGGTGGGCAAATCCAACGACGAAATCATGCGTTTCTGCCAGGCTTTCATGCTGGAGCTGTGGAACTGCATCGGCCCGGATCAGGATATTCCTGCCGGCGATGTTGGTGTAGGCGGCCGTGAAATCGGTTACCTGTATGGCATGTATAAAAAGCTGGCCCGCCAGTACAATACGGGCGTCCTCACCGGTAAGGGCGGCACCTGGGGCGGCTCCATCCTTCGTCCGGAGGCTACCGGTTTCGGTGCCCTCTATTTCACCCAGCACCTGTTGAAGAAGGCCGGCAAGGACATCAAGGGCTGCAAGGTTGCGCTCTCCGGCTTCGGCAATGTAGCCTGGGGCGCCGCTACCAAGGCCCGCGAACTGGGCGCCAAGGTGGTGGCCATCAGCGGCCCGGACGGCGTGTGCGAGATTCCGGATGGCATTACCCCGGAAATGATTGATTACATGCTGGTTATGCGTGCTTCCAACCGCAATAAAGTAGAGGATATGGCCACCAAGTTCCCCGGTCAGGCCAAGTTCACCGCCGGCAAGAAGAGCTGGAGCATCCCCGTGGACATTGCCCTGCCTTGCGCCTTCCAGAACGAACTCTCCGAGGAGGATGCCAAGGAACTCAAGGCCAATGGCTGCTGGTGCTGCTGCGAGGTGTCCAACATGGGCTGCCAGCCCGGCGCCATCCACTTCTTCCAGCATAACGGTATCCTCTTTGCCCCCGGCAAGGCCGTGAACGCAGGCGGTGTGGCCACCAGCGGTCTGGAAATGACCCAGAACGCAGAGCACATCTCCTGGAGCGGGGAAGAAGTGGATGAGAAACTCCACTTCATCATGAAGTCCATCCACGAACAGTGCGTCAAGTACGGTACCCAGCCGGACGGCAGCGTGGACTATGTGAAGGGCGCCAACATCGCCGGCTTCATGAAAGTTGCCACCGCCATGCTGGAGCAGGGAACCATTTAGTTTCCCGGTCCCTTCTTTTACGGTGTCTCATGAAAATGGGGCACTGTTTTTTATTGGTAATATGTAAGGTTATCTTACAATTAATTGCTATCTCTTACTTTTGCACCAGGAAGTTTTTTCGAC
>Ga0310695_10000582_pt1 | contig 93629 bp, 90 predicted proteins | sample RumenRJG_04DNA_FD_203882 | JGI IMG/M metagenome (GOLD analysis project Ga0310695, IMG submission 203882) | Bovine rumen microbial communities from Lethbridge, Alberta, Canada - RJG_04 (v2) (version 2) | ecosystem: Host-associated > Mammals > Digestive system > Stomach > Rumen | place: Canada...
GAAATCAACGCCAAGGTGATGCTCCGCCGCCTGAACGCCAAGGTTCGCGGCACACGAAGCGGAGATGCCATAGAAGGCACTCTCACCGCCCCGATGGGCTCTATTACTTTCAACGGAAATAAGTCGATTTATCGACGCAAAGATACCACAAAGTTCTGACATACACACGAAAAACCCTCCCGGCATCTCTGCTGGAAGGGTTCTCTACACCCACGAGAGTGGGCGGGTTGGTCTCCGGGGAGCCGCCGTGCCTACCCTCGCCGGTGTCGAGGCACCTGTCAAAACTTTATTCAGGCACACGGAAAGTGCCACTTGGTCGTCCTTGGCATAGGGACATAGGTATATTTCACGATGCGAGTAATTCCTGCTCAATGAGAGGCAGAAGCTGATCATCGGCCGGGAGCCAATTAACCGAGCGCAGCTCGGAGGCACCCAGCCAGCGGGCGGCTTCATGCTCGTTCAGGTGTAGGGAGTCGCTGAGAAGGGAGCACATATAGCAGTGCATCGTAAGGTGGAACTCGGGATAGTCCCACTCGATGGTGGTAAGGAATTTATCGACACTGATTTCCGTGTCCAGTTCCTCCAGGATCTCGCGGCGAAGTGCCTGAATGGGGCTCTCCCCCGGCTCAATCTTGCCACCGGGGGCCTCCCAATAGTCCTTCCATTCGCCATAGCCCCGCTGGGTGGCGAAGATGGCATCTCCTTTACGGATGATGGCGGCAACGACTTGTATTGTTTTCATCTGCGGTACAATAAGGTATAGGCTTTCCCGGTTTTTCAGGTGCAAATCTACAAAAATTATGGGATTATACCAGCTGTGCAGTTGACGTCTTCAATCCTTATGCAAAATTCCGAAAAGAATGGTAACTTTGCGCTTGCTTAATTTGAGACAGTAGAGTGACGATGAACGAGATTGTTTTTCTGGTTACCCCTTAAAGTGACCGCCTTTTTTGTCATAGCAAGCTTGTCAGAGCGCCTGATGCAGCTCCCGGACCTGGGGGCCTGGGGCCTGTGGGGCCTGTTCATCGGGACCTTTCTGGCGGCAACCATCGTTCCTTTCAGTGCCGATGTCCTTTATATTACAGTACTGCAAATGACATCCAACCCCTGGGCCTGCCTGGCGGTGGCAGCACTGGGAAACTGGCTGGGGAACCTGACCACGTACGGTCTGGGACGGCTGGGCAAGTGGGACTGGATTGAAAAGCATACGAAAGTGACCCGCGCCCAACTAGAAAAGCAGAAGGGCTATTTTGACAAATATGGCATCTGGCTTGCCCTGGTTAGCTGGTTCCCCTTAGTGGGAGATGTTTTCACCATTGCACTGGGGTTCTACAAGACCAACCCCTGGCTCACCGCCCTCCTTTTTCTGGTGGGCAGAACGCTTCGGTTTTTTGTTTGGAACCTCCTGCTGGGGGCTTATTAGCGGGCGAAATAAGTAGAGACAGTGATTTTATCCCAAATCCTTGCGCGTGAAAACTGTTTGAAAAGTCGACGGGAATTTCTAATTTTGTTCTCTAAAAAGACTAGACAATGGACCTTACCAATCCGCTTCATTTCATTTTGACTATTTTCGCCGGGCTGGCAGCGTTGGCGCTTGTCATCTGGCTCATCGTGTTTCTGGTTAAGCCCAGCCGGCGCCGCGACGCCCTGAGCCTGGCCATCCCCTTCCATTTTATCGGCCGGAAAAACCGGAAGCACCATGTGTTTGTGGGCATCAGCCCCTATTCCAAGCTCATGGCAGCCAGTTTGCTCCGCGAATGGGAAAAGGAAAAGAAGAAAAAGGATCAGGGGCGCATCTTGTTTGTGAATCTTACAGACCGATTCAATCCCCTGGCGGAGCGCTTGTTACGGGCCGAACTCAGCAGCCAGCGGGTGCGTCTTTTCAATGCAACGCCCGCAGAAGCCCTCAAGCTTCGCGGGCTGCGCTCGTGGCTGGCCAACAAACGCACCAGCCTGTACCTGTTTGCCGATTCGCAGGAGGTGAATGCGCAGCTGCTCACCCAGGCCACCGCAGATCCTTCCATCAAAGCCAAGATTTTCTACTATTCCCCGGACCCCAATGGTTTCGATGCCCTGGTGGCCGCTACCGGTTCGCGCGTGCGTACGCTCAATCCGCACCAGATGGCCTTCCGCCACCTCACCCTGCAGTGCCCCCAGCTCATGCCGTTCAATTACGTGAAAAAGGCTGTCGGTGCAGATGGAGAGCCGCTGGGTTATGTGACGGAAGGGCTCCATGCCCTGATCATCGGCTTTGGCAATACCGGACAGGAGGCCGTACGCTTCCTCTATGAATTCGGCAGTTTTGTGGGCAAGGACTTTCAGCGCGTCCCCATGTCCGTCAAGGTCTATGACCCGTCGCTGGATGCCCAGCTGGGCGCTTTCCTAGAATCGGCCCCGCAAATGAAAGGAGACAAGGCCTTTACCTGGTGCGCAGAGTCAGCCGGAAGCGTCGCTTTCTGGGAGGAATTCGCCAGGGCGCATTTCAATTACATCATTGTGGCCATGGACGATGGCCCCCAAAACCTGCAGATGGGCGTAGCGCTGCTCCAGGCGGCCGCCCGTGCCGGCCAGGACCTTTCCTCTATGCTCATCCTCATGCGCTACTGGCAGGAAACCGCTAAGACACAGGAGATTACCAAGTCCTATAACGAAGCCTTCGGCGTTTCCGCGCTTCACTGCTTTGGCAATACCAAGGATATCTGGACGGCAGATGTCATTTCCGGCCGACGGCTCAAAAACGTGGCTTTGCTCTTTGACGAGAACCGGCAAGCCATGGGTATCAGCGAAACCTGGGACCAGCGCAAGGAACGCCTCTCCCAGCCCGGCAAGAATCACCTTCGCAATCAGTTGCAGCTGCGCCGCGAACAAGCCATGGATGTGGAACGAGCAGTGTATCTGCCCACCTTCTATGCCTTTGCGCCCAAGGGGCAGCCCAATACGGAACAAATGCAGTATTTGGCGGCGCTGGAGCACCTCCACTGGATGCATGCGCTGGCTGTGATGGGCTATACCGACGGCCCGCTGGACGAACTGACCAAGCACCATCCGGACATGCGTCCCTACACGGAGTTACAGAGCGACAAAAACAAGCACATGGGCCTGCTGGCCGTTAAAAGCATGCTTAAACTAAAGAACGAAAAATAATGTTGGAAGCCCTTCTCATTGCCTTTGCGCTGGCCATGGACTGCTTTGCGGTGTCCGTGGTCAGCGGTGTCATTATCCGACGCTATGAAGGCCGCACCATGCTTACGCTGGCCTTCTTCTTTGGCTTTTTCCAGGCGCTGATGCCGCTTGTCGGCTGGTTCCTCACCAGCCGTTTCAGCGCCTATATCCAGGCGGTGGACCATTGGATCGCCTTTGGCATGCTGGCCTTTATCGGCGGAAAAATGATTGCCGATTCGTTTAAGGAGGAGGATGATAAGTCCGTTAATCCCAGGGATTTGCGCACGCAACTGTTGCTTGCGGTGGCAACCAGCATCGACGCCCTTGCGGTGGGCATTTCCTATGCTTGCACGGGGTACAATACGCTGGCACAGTTGACAGTGCCGCTGGTGCTGATTGGCGTGGTTTCCTTTGGCATGAGCGTGTTGGGTTTTTCCATCGGCGTCCGTTTTGGCGATGCCGTGAACCGAAAGATGCGCCCGGAACTGCTGGGCGGGCTCATTTTGCTGGTAATCGGCGTCAGAATCCTGATTGAGCACCTGGGGGCCTAAATGCCGGAGAAATACTTGAGCAGCGGGGAAATCATGAGCGACTGAATGAGCCGGTTTTCCCGCAGGAGCGTGAGCACCTCCTCCCGTTCCAGCAGATGCACTTCCAGTTCCTCGGTGGCATCCAGGTGGGTAGGCCCTACGGGCTCCACGCCTGTCGCCAGGAAACAGTGCGTAAAGTTGGACATGGAACTGGGGTTGGGGGTGAGCGTCATAATCTCCTTCCACTCCCCTTTCCCGTAGCCGGTCTCTTCCAGCAGTTCCCGCTGAGCAGCCTGCAGGGGCGTCTCCCCTGCCTCCATAACGCCACAGGGCAGTTCGTAGCAGGTCATGGCTACGGCGTGCCTGTACTGCCGCTCCATCACGAATTTCCCCTCTTTGGTAATGGCAATCACATTCACCCAGTCCGGGTACTCCACCACGTAATATTCCGGATTCACGCGTCCGTCCGGCAGTTGCACCTGGTCCCTGCGGGCCGTGAGCCACGGTCTGCGAATGAGGTATTCAGTGGAGAGAATCTTCCAACGCCGGGTTTTATCTTCTGGGATGAGCGCCATATCTTAAAATTTTTCCAAAGTTAGCAAAAAAAGTTTGCAGTTTCTAAAAAAAGCCTTAACTTTGCAATCCCAAAACGATGGTGCTGTAGCTCAGATGGTAGAGCAATGGACTGAAAATCCATGTGTCGGCAGTTCGATTCTTCCCAGCACCACTTGTAACCCGCTGATAATCAGCGGGTTTTTGTTTCCAACCCGTTTTCCGACACGGTTTTGCAGGGTGAAGGGAGAAAGTTATGAACATCGGCCCCTCAGGGTGGTGAGAGGCCGATGGAATTTTTCAACAGGGATTGCGACTATAAGAATGGAGCCATATATATCGGAACCATCTGTAAAGCGCCGTCTTTACTCAGGTCTTTGGTATACAATAGGTAGCGGTCCCGGACTCTGTCAGAATACTTCTCGCAGAACAGATCTAATGACTTATGAGTCTTGTATCCTGATGATTTTACCTCGATTGGACATATCTTCTGGGCCCGTGATAGAATGAAATCAATCTCGTAATAGTGCTTGTTCTCGTCCGGGAAAGTATGATAGAATAGTTTGTTTCCTGATGCAGTAAGCATCTGTGCAATCATATTCTCATATACATAGCCCAGGTTTGCCGCCAGTTTGTCCGACAGGAGCTTCTGGTAGATGATATTCTCGGTTACTTCTTTGTCGGCAAAGGCCAGGGTGACAAAGAGACCGGTGTCGCCAACGTACATCTTGAAGGTGTCCCACTTGTCCGTCATGGGAAGGCCAACGTTGGGGTCATCCACGTGATGCGCTACGTTTACCGTCTTACTCTCTTCCATCTCATGCAGGAGCGTGAGCAGGGCTGTATCTTCCACTTCTCCAATTACCGGGGTGATCTGATATCGATGTGCGTTTCCAGCTAGCTGCGCAGGAATGGCCTTGAACAGGCTTGCCGCTTTACCAGTGGGGTCAATCTTGTAGAAATCCTCATCATATAGGCCGAGAATCTCCCGCTTGGTTGCATCCACAAGGGAAAGGCTCTGCGTGTCCAGGTAGGTATTTACAGCCTGAGGCATACCTCCTATCAGCATGTAGAGGCGGAGGTCCCGCATGATTTTACGGTGGGCAGCATCTCCCAGAGGGTGTCTGTCCGCGAATGCTTGGGCAAGAAGTGGCACTGTGGTTTCATCTCCCATGGCCCAGCGGAATTCTTCATAGTCCATCGGGTACATAGTCAGACGTGTTTCCTCGCTGGGAATACGGATTCCCTGAGTTTTGCGGCGGACGCTGATAAGGGACCCTGTCTCAATATAATCGTACCGATGGTCTTTGACCAGTTCCTTAATGGCCTGGCGGGCTTTGGGGCACTCCTGAATCTCGTCCAGAATAATGACGGACTTGCGGGGTGTCAATGTTACGTTGAAGTAGAATTGCAACGCCATGAAGATGCGGTCTAGGTTGGAGACGTCATCAAAGAGTGCCGGTATTTCCGGTCCTACCTTGGTGAAATCCACAAGGATATAGGACTCATATTCGTTCTTGGCGAATTCTTCCGCAATGGTGGATTTACCTACACGGCGGGCTCCCTTAATCATCAGGGCCGTTCGTCCGTCGTTATCCCGCTTCCAGGCGAGCATCTTTTCGTAAAACTTCCGCTTGAATATTCTTTCTTCCATATAGCAGGTCACTTCTTTATGTGCAAATATAGTATGTTTTTTACCTTGCGCAAAATTTTTATGAGCCATTTACCGACTCTGCGCAAAATGTTTTAGTTCGATTTACCGGCTCTGCGCAAAATGTTGGCTAATTTTTGCCTAATGCCTTATCCATCCATTGTAAGAGTTCTGCAAGCCTTGCAGCCGTTGCAATGGCGGTGAAAACATGGTATATATTTGCACCAGCAAACCAAAACACACCTTACTATGAACATCTACAACGTTATCATTTTGGACGAGAGCGGGAGCATGTCGTCCATCTACAAAGAGACCATCCAGAGCATGAACGAGGTGCTTAACGGCATCCGCAAGGACCAGGAAGAGCACCCGGACCAGCACCACTACGTGACCATCGTCACCTTCGAAGGCCAGAGTATCGAAGGCATCAAGATGCGTCGTGACCGCGTTCCCATCGAATCCGTGAAGGATTTCACCACCAAGGACTACCGTCCCGGCGGCTGCACTCCTCTGCACGATGCGATGGGCAAGACCTTGAACGAGATGGAAGGCCTGGTCCGCGAGGACGACCGCGTGATGGCTACCGTCATCACCGACGGGATGGAGAATTCATCTACCGAATACAGCGGCAAAACAATAAAGGCACTGGTGGACCGCCTGCGCAGCAAAGGCTGGGTGCTGGCCTATATCGGTGCCAACCAGGACGCCGTTGAAGTGGCCCGGGACCTGCACATTCCCAATGCGCTCAACTACGAAGCCACGCCCACCGGCACGGCTTTCCTGGCCTGCAGCATTGTGAAGGCCCACAGAAAGGCCACCAAACTGTTCGACCTTCCGATAAGTGAAAAGGAACTGGGCTGTATGGACACCCTGTTTGATGAGGACGAAAAGCAGAACTAAACCTCGTACTCCCACAGCACGTAGTCACGGTCCAGGGCGACGCGGTATGGCTCGCCGCCCTTGCCTTCGACCCAGTAGTAGCGGGCTACGCTCTCATCCATCTGGTTCTTGAAGGCAGCCTTGATCCTGGACATACTCACGTTGATGCTGTTCCCGAAGGGATCCACGTGGCCGAGAATACTGGCCCGGATGGCTTCTTTGTCATCCCGGCCGGTTATTCCCATATACAGGTGCATCAGTTCAGCCATATAGTCCCCCACTTCCTTGATACGCACTCCTTCCGGGTGCTTCAAGAAGAAGAAGTACAGCATCTTGGTAAGGGAATCCATCTTCACCTCCCTAGGCTGGCCGGTTTCCTTGTCTAAAAAGTCCGGCAAATAGATTTTCCCGGTCCGGGTAATCTGCATCCGGCTCAGCTTTACCTTATAGCCGATGATGACTTTCAGTTCGTCCAGCGTAAGGTCGTTCTCCCGCAAGAGGCGATCCACTTCATCCAAAATGAACAGTGTCCTTGGATCCAGGTCTTCCTGTAGCTCTATTCTTTTTTCAACAGGAACTGCCCCAGTTGGAATACAAGGGGCGCAGGGCTCCGAAACATCGCGGCAAGAGTCCATTGCCTCATCGTACAATTCCAGAGGACGTTCAAACAGAATGGAACCAAATATGCCGGCACCCGGGCTCTTTGCCTTACTTACGCGACGGGGCCGAATGCTTTCTTGCAGCTGCGACAGAAGGTCACTTACGGTACCATCCACATCGGCAGAAATCTCCTTGAAGCAGGTGTGTCTCCCCTTCTTGTACAGGAACCCGTTACGGCCGGGAATGCCCGCCAAATCACTTATCTGTCGATAGATGGCTGTAGCATCAGGCAATTCGTATCCAGGGAACAGATAATCCGCCACAACCGGATTCAGGCCTAACAGCAGTTCAGGCAACACAATGAAGTGATATCCGTGTCGCTCCAGCCTGTACTTCAGCTCTTCCCAATAGTATTCCGGCACAGGGATAGGACGGGCCGGCTCCTCCATTAAGAGGACCGACTTACCCTTTAGGAAAGGGATAGTGACTCTTATGCGGATATCATCGTGCATTCACTTCGTCTTATATTCCTTCGCCTTCAGCATCCATTCCCGGGCCTTTTCCTTGTCGCCCATTTTGGCATAGAGTTCGCCGATTTCAAAGCTCAGGGGCTCGGGATGGATATGGGGATTGCCGGGGAACTTCAAACTGAGTTCAAAGCCGGTCATATACATATCCAGGGCCTTCTGGTACTCTCCCAGATGGCCAAGGGCAAAGCCCAACCAGACGATGTCTTCACCAGCCTCGGCATCGTACTCCCCTTTCGTTTCCTTCACAATCTTGATGGCTTCCATGAAATGGGTGACGGCAGGCTGGTAACGTTCAGTCATAATATAGAACATACCGGCTTTCCGGAACACCTGACAGGTGTTTTCGTGCAAGGGACCATAGACCTTCTTGGTGAGTTTAATCTCCAACCGAAGCATCTCTTCACCTCTGGAGGCGTATTGGTTTCCCAGCTGATAATTATCGACAAGAAGGGTGGTATATTCGCTTACAAGAGTCCGGTAGCGGAGAGGGTCTAAATTGGCCTCTTCGGCCGCCTTTAGTGCATCCTCATACAGCCTGGAAGCCCTTTTTAGCGCCTCATCATAGCTCACGCCCTCCTTCTTGAAGACCTCTTTAGCTTCGTGCTTCAAGATGCCGATATATGCAATGGCTTGCTCATAGGCCTCGCTGGTGTCCGGGTAGAAGACAAAAAAGACAGGCTTGGAGCAGCTGCGAACGGGCAGTCCCCTGCTCTCCAGATAGGCATAGATGGCATCCTTTTCCCCATGCTTAAAGCCGGGGATGCCCTCTATGGTTTCCCGGGTGAACTGAGCCAGGTCGGCCAGCACCTGCACCTGGTTAATGTAAAGGCGATCCTTGATGTCCTGGGATAGCGGCATATCGTCCCGTTTCTCCAGAAGTGTCGGATCGTCCTTGACCTTGGCCCGAAGAGCTGTCTCACAGAGGAACTCCTCCCAGGATTTATGGGTACCACTCTCCTGTTCGGCATGATACATGGCACGAAGCTCCTCGTCCGTATTTACCGAACGAAGTTTCAGTACCTGTTCTCCCAGCCAGGGATTTACGATGGGTTCATCCATAAGTACAAATTTATGCCTTTTTCTTTATATAGGCAAAAGCGGGGAAAGCTTTGATGATTTCCCGGATGGAGCCGTTGACCCAGGCTTCCAGCTGAGGCTTTCCAGGGCAGTTGTTTACAAAATACTTAGAGGCCAGATTGCCTTCGTTCACCAACTCGAACTCCACGTAGCCTGGCATATCGATACGTTCGTCAGAAGTCACCAGCTCAACGTTCATCTCCTTGACTCCCTCGGCAAGGATGTCCAGGACCTTGCTCCCGACCACGCCCACGGTGAGCTTCAGGAGGTCGTGCCCCATCTTTTCGTCGAAGTGGGTCTGGAACTTCTTGTAATAGGGTTGAACATCGTCCAGCATCCAAAGCTTGCCGTAGTTCTTGGAGAGAGTAAGGGTGCGAGTGATGGTGTTAGGTTTGTTCATATGTGTCATAGTTAAGGGTTAAATGTTCACGCTTACACCGATAAAGACGGGTGAGTCCATAGAATCTATCAAGAAAAAGAAAAAATTATCACTATGATAGATTGGGCTATTTATGCACGTCTATATGTTCGTATACACGAGATAAGCTTCCGGCCAATGCCCCGCCACGGTGGCGGAGCGGGATGCCGTCGCTCCTTGTGCTATGCAGTGCACACTCATATACTTCGTCGGCAACAAGCCGTTCGTGATTCCTCCGGTGCGAATCAAGCGCTACGAGCGCATCATCTGGACGGAGAAGGGTGAAATCTTCTTCACGGAAGATGCTGCCCTGGATCATTTTGAATGGTTCCACGAATTGCCCCGGAAGAACTATTTCGGTGAAGATCCGAGCGACCCGGTGTGATCGATTCTATGAAATAGCCGGTGGTGTGAACCTGCCAGGTAAGAGTCGCTGCGGGATTTGCGGAATAGCTGGACAACGTCTGTCAGCCAAGGGTTCAGCGGACGAGATGTTTCTGTCATTAATTACTGACAAATACACAGTGGTAATCGGAGTCTTCCCAGGCATCCAGGAAGTGGGCGATGGAAACGGTGATAGGGATGGGGCCAAAGGCAGGGTCATAGAGGGCAACTTCGTCGTTCTCTACAGAGACCGATAGCACAACTACACAATGGTCCACGATCTTACCTACAAACACGTCCTCTATGCGCTCCTCCAGCGGGTCTCCTATCAGCTCTCCCCCATCCACGGCTGCAATCACCTGCTTCCCTTCGTCAATGGCCTTAATAATGTCCTGCAGCGTGGCGTCTTCCATTTTCTCCACTTTCAGGCCGAAATGCTCCGCCGTATTGCCGAGGTCCTTGACATAGGCGCCGTCATCGGTAAGCCAACCCTTGTCAAGGGCAAGGTCACGGAGCTCCGGAACAGCCTTATGAATGCCGAAGCAATGCAGGATGAATTCTTCACAACGGACGGCACAGAGCACGTCTCCACGGGAACGGGCGATGCGTGCAATCTTTTCCATTGCATTCAGGGCACGCTTCTTAATGTTGTAGAGATTGGCTTTTTTGATGCCGGTAACCTTTTCCAAATCATCGAAGCTCATTCCTTCGATGACGTGTTTCTGGAGCACGAGTCGGTAGTTGTCGTTCTCTATCAGATCCAATATGGCGGCTACATCCATCACGGCTTCATTGGCGGAGTTATCCGCCGTCGCATAATCGTTCGCTTTTATTAATAGACGTTTATCGGTATCCGTTTCTATCACCCGCTCACGATTAATTTTATCAAGGAAGAAATTCCTTGCCACCATCTTGAGCCACTGGTAGATGGAAGAACGTCCTTCCCACTGGCGAAGACGGCGTGCGTCGTTCTCCATCAGGTGCAGGTACAGCTCGCTCACCAGCTCGTCGTAATCGGCCCCCTGGGGGTAGAACTTACTGATTAACGCAAAGATAAGCGGCTGGCAACGCCGGAAGAAGAAGTCCTGCGTGATTCGCTCATCGCGGGCGATTAAGCCCGTCATGATTTCTTGGTCAGTCATTAATTATTAATCTATTGATATACTTGGATCAAATTTTTGAAATTAATTACCATTTCTCCGCCCCATCCAGCCCTTAATATCAGTAATGATTTCACGCGCACATTGGCTTGCATATTCCACGAAATCATCCGGTAATTCCTCATCGTTATGATGGTCTGCAGCATTACGCCAATCAAGCAAAGGTTGGAAAACACCATCCCTCCATTCGTCTTTATTTTGACAATGCATGAAGATGTATTCGTAAAACTCCTGCCACTGCCACTTGATAAAGACATACCACAATTGGCCAAGCGTTGTACTCGTCACCATATTAATCTGACGGCGGTCAAAATTAGGATTACAGTTATAACTGTCCCTTTCTGTTTTTATCTTGCGCATTTCACGTAAATTGTTCAGGAATGCTTCGCTGGCAGAAGCATTTTTGGCGAAATAAGGGATACTGTTATACAAAATACGCTCCCAAAGCTCTCTCTCTTCCGTCGCGGATTTAGGCGTTATCTTGACATTTTCTGTAGAGAACGGATCATCCCCGTCACAAACATCTCTAAGAACTTCAGTAATAACTTCGCGCAATTTCACTTCCACCTCCCGTAGGAGATCGAAACCTTTGATATCAGGGTCAAACCGTTCCTTCATTAGGTGGCTGGTTAGAGCCGAGAAACACATATAACGCTTGGATATATCCTTCGGAACCGTTGGACCAAGATTATACCCGAAGACATCATGCTTTTCCGAACTGGGAACAATATGGGCGAAATTATAATCTAACAGAAGCGCACTCTCCTCCGGAGGGATTGAATTACTCGTTCCAACAATCATCTGAATCGCCGTCCTAAGCATGCCCTGCTCTTCAACGTAGTGAATCTGCCATTCAAACTCTTGATTCACCGCATACCTGATAGTCCTTTCAACCTCTTCTCTAGCCGGAGTAGGGCGCTCGGGATTCCACACCTCCAGCGGATTATCGCTATATTTGAAAACGGTGTAGTTGATCAGGCTCATGAGCATGGGGTGGTTGCCGCCATATTTCTTCACGAGGGCTTGATATGCTTTAAACTGAGCTGGAGAATAATCATTAAAGTAGTGTGCATAACGCTTCCAGTACTCTTTGACTTCCGCTTCGTTAAAAAGACCGACGAAGACAGGGTCGGAATCATTCGTATAATAGCAACGCCCTGTTTTCGTTTTTTCGATAAACGTCGGCAAGCGCCTTGAACATGTTACAATGACGCCATATTCGCTCAGCGAACGGATTTTTCTGAAAATATTTTCTTCGTCTTCAATCCTCAGGACGCCGTCAAATTCGTCAAAAATGAAAACAAATCTGACACCAAGTTTTTTGCTTATATGAATTAGCGCTCTCTTTAGATTTTCAAAGCGCTCCTCACCGGTTTTCTTCTCATGATACTTCTCCAGATAATCCAATGTCATTTCTCTTTCATCAAGGAATTCAAGGACTGAACTGGACAACTCACCCCATAGTGTAGCAGGATTGCCCGCTTCGGGGACGCATATTTTTATTGGGACGAGATGGCGCTCTTCTATCCACTTGGTGTAATTATTCTCCTCGAAAAAGCACTGCTGGATAAGTGAAGACTTCCCCATACGCGGCAGTCCAACAATGTATGTAGACTTGCCGTCAAGTGTCTGGCTTTCAAGAATACCTAATTTTTCTTCCCGACCAATGAAGTCATCTCCGGTGACCTTCTTACGGACAAAGGAGAATGGGATGTGGATTCTAATCATTATACTGTGAAAAATTCAAATTGGTTGCAGTAATAATCATTCTTGAAAAACTTCTCTCCCAGCTGGATGGGATGTTCGTGAGAAATAGTGAAAAGGGCTAAATAGGAGTCCATTTCGCGAAGCTTGAACACATCCGAATAAGGCATATTGTGCATAATATCTTCAAAGTTCTCAAGGAAAAGAATAATACTCCACTCAGAGTTCTTACTGACATACTGAAAAATTCTCTGCAGGACGCTCTTGATTTCCATAGAACTTGGAGCATTCTCTATCTTCTTCCAATGTGTTTTTAACGTCATGGTTTCAGGGAAAACGGCATCAAGGGCCGCCTTGATACTACTTGCTATACCCTTCCAGGTTGAGAAGGAATCTTTGTAATCTGCACCATTTACACATACTGGCAGGCGTGATTCCTGCTTGAAGATATCGCCAAATCGTGTCAATAGATCGTCTACGAAAGCATCCGCGGTAACGCTAGGGTCTGTCAGAATAACTGCGCCGGGCGCCTTTTCAAAGATGCGGGAGATTATTGGTTCATATTGTTTCTCACTTGACTCCATACGTTATACATTTTTACGATCAACTTATAATGTTCATGTTCTTCCTTCAGGACGCGCCGGGCAACGAGATCCTCAATTAAGTCAGCGGATTCGCCTGAACGGAGCAGAAGAGTGGTTTTCGAACAGCCGTGTTCGGGGTCCTGCAGTTCAGCCTCAACGACTTTGTCCAGTACGTTCTTTGTCTGCTGCTTCGTGAAGCGACTTTCCGCTTCTGACGAGATGCCTGAGAAAATGAGAGCATCGAAGACCCATTTTTCAAGCTCTTCGTTCGTCTCCGTTCTCATGATATGCCAGATAACGTCATCAACATCGGCTTCTGTAATGTAGGACAACATCCTGGTGTTCTGCTGTTTCACAAGATGAGAGCATATCCATTTTGTGTAGAATGCGCTACCCGCCGAATAGTACAGAATCCTGTCGACAGCATTTCCGATAAAGATATCCTTTCTTCCTGTAGCACCATAGAAACGATCGAGGACCAACTGGCGGGCTTCGTCAAGGCTCAGGTATTCCAGCCTCTCTTTTTCGAGAACGTTAAAAGCATTGGGGCCATCTACTTCATCGATAAATGCATGAAGCACATCCTGTCCAATGAGAACAGCGCCGAAAAGGCCACACGACTGTAAATTCTTCCACCGAGACATGAAATCTTTGTCGATGAGACCCTGGATAAGCCATTTATACGCATTGGTAAACTCATCGATAAAGAGTATCAGTTTCTTGTTTTCCCAGCCCCTGGTTCTGTGCATAGCCGAGACCAAACGGGTCAGTCGTCTAACCATGAGCTGGAAAGACATCTCTTCACGAACAGGATCCTCATAGACCGATTCAGGGAGCAGGTCCATGTCGGGGTTAGGTTCCTCCATGAGTTCCATGCATATATCTTGAATCCTTCCACAAATCTCATACAGCATCTCATAGTAGATGTCCTCTTCGCGGGTCATCGTGACACTGATAAAATCCACGCTCACGGCTATTGCCTCTGGTATCTTCTCCTCCACCTGTTTACGAATCTGGTAGAGAACGGAAGATTTACCACTTCGTTTCTGTCCGTAGATGAAGTAATGGGGCGCTTCTTGCGGCCGCATGAACGTAGTGACGGCCTTCTGTATCGTCTCCTCACGGCCATAGAAACGCACCTTCTCCACACCTCCGTAACTGAAATCGTTAAGGAATTCCTTATAGGAAGTCTTCACTTCAAACGGAATGGTGAAGGAAACGCTTTCCTTTATAGCTCTATTCTCGTATTCAAAGCCAAGATACACTTTGGGTTCCTTGATATCCACACCTGAGGCCAGCTTGAAATGAAGGATATAGATGACAGACTCTCCTCCGTATATTCTCTCCACGTCAGAGTAAGTCACTACAGGTTCATATGCATCAGGAATGATATCTCCCTTATCCAGAAGCTCCAGCTTGCAGTTGAGCATAGGTTCTGCGTTCTTATCATCATTCCTCACCTCCACTTCAAGATACATGGACTGACCAGCGCCCAAAGCCGAAGCGGATACTAAGCTCGCCTTCGGTTTAGGACTATTGAATGTCAGAGACTCTTTCTTCTCTGCGACTACACCTTGAACGGTCTTGAGGAGATTAAAAAAGGCACAAAGCTTCAGTACCGTCGGACGGGAGTGGATACGGCTACTCCAGTTGTCAATACTACGGGTTATCGACCGGCTCTTGATCAGAATCGTCCTTGAGTCCTTTGCATACTTGAAATCGGTAAGGGACTCTGTCAACTGCCAGTGCAGTTCGCTAATGATGTCTCCGTCCTCTGAGACCATCCAGGGCTCAAACGAAAGATTCCTGAAATAGTCGATGCATTTGTTCAAGTCCGGCTGCCGGCTTACCGCATTCGCCTTTGCTATGAAATTCTGGTAGCGAGGTTGGCAGTTCTCGCCACACCAATTGAAGAACTTCTGTGCGAAATAAGTCCTCTGCGGATCATCGTATATCATTCCCTTTTCTCCATCCCTGATGAACAGATTAATAGCCATTCCCGGATTCAAGTCATAAACCACGGAACAGATGCGATATGCCGCTTCTTTTGACAGCATGCACAACTGACGAATGTCTGCCCAATATAGCCACGAAACGCCTCTTTGCAAACAATAGAAAACCTGCTTGACAAAGCTGCAATCGTCCGGAACGCTGCCGGAGGCATCCACATACTGACAGTATTTCTTTTCACTCAAAGTCAGCGTGGCAAGGTATCTCCACAAGTAATGTAGGATAAGAGTGGAATCCGGCTGCCTGTTGGATTCATACAGAATGGCGCAAAGGAGCCCGAAACGTTCTACCGTGATATCTGAAAGTGCAACACCCCTCGAGTAGACTTTCTTGCGGAACTCATCTATCCACTGTCCTTCGAGGTTCTCTATCTGAAGCGGGGAATACCTGACCTTGTTACGGATTTCTCTTTCCCCGCTCCCAACCCTGAACTGAACAATACCCCAGCAAATCCAACCGAGCTCGTTACCCCCAATCTTCGCCCATGATGCATAGTTTCCAGTCGTGGCAGTATTATCCCCTATCAAGAGTTTGTTCCAGGCAATATTTGCATCCAGCTGGGCAATGGCGGCATCACGTTCCTCCTTTTCCATTTGCAAAGCGTCCTTCGAGATTTTTTTGGACGCGGCTACCAGAAGCTCCTTCTTCTTCAGATAGGCGGCCAGAAGACCGGCGGAGTCCTTCATGTCTTCATAGTACTGGATAATCGTGTCAACATCCTCCAGCGTATCCTGCGGCAGCGTGAACTGGGCGCCATGCATGCCCATGATATACTTCTCTCCTGACTCCTTGTAAGCTTGTTTATGCCCCCTGTTATCAGGATTCTTGATGACAAGAGCGCGATAGAGTTGCAAAATACGCTGGACACTCCTGCTTTTGAGGATTATGTTGTCATCCTGGCTCTCAAGAGTTTTCTCGAACAAGACTATCGCCTCCTGATAATTATCATCGGCGGCCGCAATCTGTCCCTGGGCAAAAAGATCTTCACGGAGAACGCGCTGACGGTTCTCAGCTACGTACTTATCAATCTTATCCTCACAACGCTCGACCATGTCCTTGGCATCTGCGTAATCCGGTTCTGCATCCAGGATATTCATTGCGATGCCCCATGCATTCTCATACACGCCCTCATTTTCCCACTGAAGGGCAATCTTCATCAAGTCGACTGCAGGTCTTGCCAAGCAGGCGAAGCGCGCAATCGGAATCTTATTAATGCCCCCGGGATACACGGAATAAACAATTTCATCACCCTTCTTCAGCTTCGCGCAATCCTTGTCTATGAATGAATCCGTCGGCAACAGGATATAGTCCGAGAAGTGAGGGTCCTGCACCTTGTAAGAGAACTTCTTATTACTGAGCGCAACAACAGAACCGCAGGGGGGAACCGCATTATATGGAGCCCTGTAATACAGGTCGTCAAGCTTCTTCAAGGCCCCTTCCGCTAAAGTCTGATAGGCGATGGCGACCATATTGGCCGGGAAGCGGTCCAGGACGTTAATAGCATATCCATACGCCGCATCGTAGAGATCGTAGATACGGGCATCGTCCACCGAAGGATCCAGTTCGCGCGCAGTTCTTATTGCATTATCCGCTGCCGTGAGCAACCCAAGGACCGTGTCAGGAACACAGATATGATTCGCCTTACGTTCCGCCTTGGAAAGCTGACATACGACAGGGTAATCCTGAATGATATTCGTTGACAAACGTTCGGCCCGGAGCCCCAGCTCGTCATCAATGATATCCGCAATCTTAAAGGAATACGGCCGCTCTTCCCCAGGAACGAGGAGCGTTCCAGTGCGATACCTAACGGTGATTGTGGCGTTGGCCTCTATCATTGCATCCGCATCGGGGCAATCCTCAAGCGAAGGCAGTTCGTCTTCCGGCGAGGCCGCTTTTTTCTCTTTCTTTAACCGGGCCAGTTCCTCCATTTCCGCATTCAGTGCCGCCTCGGCATCAATGCGTTCCTCCTCCGGTGCCGGGCTCTCAACCACGGGCGGTGGAATGGAAGCCTTCAACTCTTCCACTTCCGCTGGAGTCATGATTACCGGAGCATCCGGAGTGCCGCTCATGTCTGTCACCAGGAGAGCATGGTCCGCCTGTCTTTCAAGACTGACAACGCAGCTATTCTCCTTCGCATTCTGAAGGAACAGGGACTCTTCTGGGCCCTCGTAACTGGGTAAGGACTCGAATTTCCAGAGGTTATCACGAACGAAAGAGTCTTCTTTCCATTCCGAGAAAGAACGCTCATAGTCGAAATCACTCTTTTGCACGAGTATCAGGCGAAGTATATCACAGGCAGTCAATATCTGACGGTTCATCGCCGGGGCATAATATAGATTCTCCGCAATGTCGTATGCCTGGCTGGCCGGCATTGGCGGAAGGATTGTCCTCGCCTGGCAGTCTCCCTGGGTGTTCTTCTTGATAGAGTATAACACAGGCTGGCCTATCAGTTCCTCCTGTTTCTTATACTCTAAACCTCCTAATAACTGGTCTGCGAAGAAAAAGAGCGGTTTATGACTGTCAGCGTCAATGATGGTACCGGCCTCATGGCCGCCTTTCCTCGAGAAACTATAAATGCGACCGAACGCGCTCAGCATTTTGCCAGTCGCTGCCGGTAACGGAGCATAGAAGTTCACACCTCGGGCTTTTTCCGTCGCTTCAGCAAGTGCCATTTTGAAGGCCACGACATCCTCATCATCCGGGAACTGCTGCAGGACGAGGTCGCAGAAGGCTTTCGCGATAAACACCTTTCCTTCACCTGCAAGAGAAGCGATTACATCTATGACATGGTCAAGCGAGCTGGCCTTGATGACGGCAGCGTAATATGGAAGTGTCTTCTGGTTCTCCGGAATGACAGAGAGGACCGCTGTTCCAGGAAGGGTCCCGGCCCCAGCCATTTCTTCCAGTTCGGGATCAACGAATGATTTTGATTTCAGGAGGACATAATTACTGCTAATGCGGCCGAAACCTTTATCACAATCATAGGCCACAATATTACTATTGCCCTCTATCCGTATCGGTTCCTCCCTCTCGCGCAGAGAAGGAAAGCCCGTATAACAATATGTGGATCTGGATAAGAGTTCCTCCGTTATAAGAATACTCTCCTTGTCCGGTCGATTAAGAATGATTTCGCCTGTTTCAGCAATGGAGACAATGCCTTGTAGAATCTGTCCGTCCTCCAGACGAATGATAACAAGAGTATGCGGCTTGAATAATGTGCTGGTCAGTTCCTGCATAAACAAATCGTTATGTCAATAATCCATTATGGTTTTGTTAGGTCTGCCATCAGTAATAACTGGATGTAGTCCGAGCATCGCTGCTAGCATAGAATAAATATCTACATTTCGTAATAGCGCCTCACGAGATAAAAAGTTCTTCTTAAAACTCGGTCCAGAAGCAATAAATATCACCTGCATATCCTTTTCCTTAGGGGAATAGCCATGTGCCCCAACCTTGTTTTTAGGGCTAGCAGAGAACTGCCAGCCGAGGTCTGGAGCAACTATGACATCACCGCAGCGATTAGATGAACCATAATTCAATTCCTCCGGAACTTCTCCATGCCTCCATGCACTAATATGTTCAACGCCGGAAAGGGCAGTCATGATAGAATCTACGCAATTGTCCTTCGCGTAAATATTCGTTGGATTAGTGCCAATAATATGCTCGTACCACGACGGTTTAAGATAGTCGTCCCAATCAACGAAACGGTCATTGCTTATCTCTTCCATCCCATGATCGGCCGTGACAATGATATTTATCTTGCTTCCGTGCGGGAGCACTCTTAACTGCTGATACATATTGCCGACGATAGAATCCAGCCGATGAATAACAGCCTTCGTTTCTGGGGCAAAAGGGCCATAATTGTGACTGGTTTCATCAGGCTCATCAAAGTACAGCATGACCAATCTAGGCCTATCCTTCTTGGGGAGGGAAAGCAGACGGACTGTCTCGTTTGCGCGCTCCTCAAAACTTAAGTGAGGTTTCTCCCACCAAGGAAAAGCATACGTGGGTAAGACGCCTTCAATGGGAACATCAGACCCTACCCAATAGATGCTGGCAGTCTTTACTCCTTGCTTTTCAGCTGTAACCCAGATTGGCTCGCCAAGGTAGTATTCCGGGTTATAGCGGGTTAAGCTATCCCCCATCGAAAAGGTTTCCTCAGTGTCCGGATTCCAGAAGGAGCCATTGACAATACCATGATGGTCAGGAACCAGGCCGGTGGCGATTGTGTAGTGATTCGGGAAGGTCGATGCCGGGTATGATGGCTCCATGACACACCCCACGCCATCTTCAGCTATAGCATTCAATCCTGGGGTATCCATCACATCTGGATAATCCCAGCGGAAGGCGTCCATTGATACGACGACAGTGTATGTGTCATACCTTTTGCTACATCCACATATAAAAATGGCAAGAATTATTGGGAAGACTACTCTATTCATAGTTAACCATACCAATTCTATCAACTTCAATAGATGCATCTACAGCAAGTATTACATATAAAAGATCATTGAACGCCCACTCCTTTCGAGAAATATACACGAGATAGGGACGAATGGAATTGAACAGGTCTTGATACGAGACGTAATCCTTATCATTTTCATCATAGTTAATAACGCCAAGAGATTTAAAGGATTGAAACTCATCTTCGGACCCAACTATACTGGTAATACCCTCTATAAATTCCAATAACTTCTTTCTGGGCTTATTGTCCATATGTTTCTGCATTCTAGTAATAGATGCTTCTAAAAGTTGTATTTTTTCACTAATCTTCTCTCGTTCAATAAAACAAATAGTTTTCACAACTTTAGTCCAGAACAACGTCCATTTACTTCGTTTTAGCGTTTTTTTAATCTCAGCAGTAAAATCTTCGTCCAATGAGCTCACGTATTTCTTTAAATCTTCAATATCAAGACTTATAGAATATTTATCGTCTACTTTTTTCGTAAATGCTGAATTGAACTCTTCAAAGCCGAGTTTTGCCAAATTGTTTATAGATCTCCTTACTCCTCCAGTTCTATCAATCGTTGATTTAAACACACTTTGTAGAGAAGCGTCAATAATGGCATCATGCGAACTCGCCGCTGTAGATTTAAAGAATGCCTTTAAGTACTCCTGGCACTTCTTTTTGCCCAAGGTATTAAAATTATTCTTAAGTTTATCAAAATGTTCTTCAAGGATGATAAGGAAACTTCTATCCGGCAGTGGACGAACACCGCTTTCTGTAGATAAGAGCAAAGATTCTGGCCCAAATGCAGATTTAACTAAATGCAGAGGCTTGAACAAAAGATTGTCAAAATCTTGTTCCAATGCAGGCGCCCAAATAGTAGAACTGGAGATGTGCTTTGCGGCAACATCTATCTCAATATTGTAGTTTCTAAGTAGTACTCTTAATTCGTGTAATGCCGCATATGTGTTCTCATTGACATCAATATCGAGAATAACATCATCCGGCATGGTCTTTAGCTTATTGAAATTGCTCTCCGACGGATATGCTTCTCGCTTTGTATCCGTATCCAGATGGTGGGGCAATTTATTATGTTTGTTATTAAAGCGAGCTATAGCCGCACATGTGCACACAAGATTACGATACAAATGACGTGTTAAATCTTTAAACTGACCAATTTGAGCCGAAATAGGCGCGTTCTGTGTATGCTTTTCTGTTTTGCTTTGGGCCAAATATGTAATGGCAGCAAAGACTAACGAGAAAAATGCAACCCACCAACCAATCCATTCCTTTGTCCCAAAGTGAGTATTGTTCTTGATTTCCTCGGTCTTGTTATTAATACTCGAGACCAATCCATCTACACTTTGTTGAACACTATCAATCTTTTCAGTGAGCTTCCCACGTCTTCCAACTCGTGTGTCATTTGATTGAAAAACACTGTCAATTATGGGACGTGACACCTTCATAGATGAAGTGTCTATCTGAGAGTCCGATGTGTTGGTTACGGCAGACTGAGCATACCCGACATTTCCCCATGTAAAGGACAATCCTATTAATAAGCAAGTCAATAAAGCGTTAAATCGCATCATAAATATACACTAATAATTAAATTAAAACCCAATCTTCCCCTTCTTTCCATCCCACTTGAACGTCTCAATATCGGCGAGCGCCACCACGTGCCGGTCCGGCGGCGTGGAGAGTGCGCTCTCCCGCAGAATCACCTTCTGGTAGATGGCACGGGAAAGCAGTTTCATGGTCCGGGCATTGGCCACGTAAGAAGCACTCATGGATTTCAAGTAGTCCAGGACGTGTTTCTCGGCCTCGTCGTTGAAGCTCACGCCAAATTTGGCCAGGCAGTGGCAGAGAATCTGGTAAAGCTCCTCTGGCGTAAAGTTCTTGAACACGATGGTGTGGTCAAACTCGTACACGCCTGCCTCATACAGCTGCTCGGAAACGGTCGCATTAGGAGACTCCAGCTCGGCTACAATGAGGGCACACTCACCTCCCGCTTCCACGGTGAGTTCCTTCACCTTCAAGCGAATCTGCTCAATACTGCGGCCATAGGTGACGCGGTTATCGCTGAACTTCGGGTCGTCCACGTCAATGAAAATCAGCCCGTTACAGGCCTTCTTCACGGCCTCGGCCAGCACGTTGTCACAATCGTGCTCAGAGACGTTAAAGATGCGCTCACCCTTGATTTCCGTGATATGGCTGCTGGCAATGAGGCGCATCCCGCGCAGGATCTGCGCCATAATCTCGGCCACGGTGCTCTTGCCGGTACCGCTGCTGCCGATGAAGCGCCAGCTAAGCAGGCCCTTGCCCACATACGGCTCCCCTATCGAATGCAGGTAGCGGGCCGACTGTACGAAATTATGCACGGCCGCCTTTACACCGGCAAGACCGGCCAGCTTGTCCAGTCTTGCCAAAGCAGCATCGATGGCCACATCGTCAAAGACAATATCTTTCTGGGCTTTGCCGATGACAACGTCCTCCGGCAGGATGGTACTCAGACCTTCAGCCGTGGGATTGGGAATCTTCGCAGTCCTGGCGCCCAGGGTGGCCAGAATCTCGTTCTGAATGAGGTTGGACACAAATCGGCCGTTACCAAAGCGCGGCGACGGCTTGTCGGACTCTTCCTGAATAATCACGCGCATATTCTCGGCTGCCCCGTCGGTAAGGGTGAAGCCCTGCTTTTTGATCATCAGCTTGCCTATTTCCATCAGCTCGTCGGTTGTGTAATCCTCGAAGTTGAACACGTTCGGGAAGCGGCTTTCGATGCCCTCGTTGCTCTCCAGGAGCTTCTTCATGGGGGCGGTATATCCTGCCAGAATCACCACCATATCCAGGTTGTCCTTGCCCAACTGGGTCAGGAGCGAATTCATCACAATTCGGCCGTGGTCCCTCTCACCCCCTTCTTCCAGCTGGTATGCCTCGTCGATGAAGAGGATGTTGCCGCGGGCGCGGGAAAGGAGGTTGGTCATCTTGAACTCTGTTTCGCCGATGTACTGGCCCACCATCTCGCTCTTTTCGGTGCGGATGACGCGGCCGCCGGAGAGGATGCCCCAGGAAGCGAAGACCTTGCCGATAATCTCGGCCACGGTGGTCTTACCCGTTCCCGGATTGCCCAGGAAAGCCATATGCAGGCGAGGCATATTGGTGGGAAGGCCCATCTCCATCCGCCTTCGTGCCAGCAGGACGGCATTGAGGTAGTCCTTGACCTTAGTCTTGATTTTCGCCAGGCCGATGAGCTCGTCCAGTTCGTCCATAGCGCCCGTATGTTGATCGCCCAAGGAAGGGATATCTTCCGGCTGGACCAGTTCCAGCTGAAGCTTGGAAGGGTTCTTGATGCCCTTGAGGCGAGTAAACATCGCCGGGATGATTTCATCGTCGAAGAGCGTCTGCACCAGCCAGGCGTTGGTAAAGCCTGGACCGCGGTGGTTGTACTTATGCAGGATGTACATCTCCAGCTTCTTTCTGGCCTCTTCCGAGAGCCTGATCTTGCGTTCATTGCAGCAGGCATCGAACATCCCGTAGAGTTCAGCCGGCTTGAAGTCCTCCATATAGATGGGCGCGGTGAGGCACTTCTTGAGGTCCGGATAGGCGGCAAGAAGAGACTCCATCCCCTCCGGTTCGCCCATAAGGACCAACATCCAGCGCTTGTTGCGCGGGTCGTTCAGACAGTCTACCAAAGCGCCTACCACGCGGGCTTCCGTATCGTAATTACCCTTTGTGTCAGTTTTGAAAAGCTCGTGGGCGGCATCTATGACCAGCGTACCACCCTGGGCGCTTTCCACTTGCCCTTCAGCCACCCTTTTCTCGCCGTTGACTCCTCCCCCAAGTAAATCCGATACGCGGATGGTCCAGATATGGTCTGTATCAAGCAGGCCCAGGCTCTTGTATAGGCAAGCCATAAGGTCCACTGCCGTGGTTTTCCCGGTTCCGGGATTGCCGATGATAGCCGTGTGCAGGCGCGGGAGATTCTTGGAAAAACCTACGCGCTCGCGAGCTTTGCCGACCTCACAGCGGGTGAGCATCTCTTCCATCCTGGCCTTGAAGTTGTCCCAACCTTGCTTTTGGTCGATGACGGCCATAATCTCGGACATCTGCTCTATCTCGGCCTTAGCTTCGCTGCCCTGGATGGGCCAGACGCCTTTTATTTCAATCTCGTGGCTGCCCAGCCTGTCTCCGTTTTTGAAAAGATAGATGACGATGCTGTCATCTTCATCGGCAGCTTTCGTATACCCTTTGTCAAAGAGGTCCGTGATGAGGAACGGAGACATATGCAGCCGGTCGCCGTCCCGGAAAATCTCAATGCTGTTTCGGTCGAATGTGGCGTGTTTTATGATATCGCCTTTGTATGTGGATACAGCAAGCCGGAGGTCGTTTTCCTCATCGATGTCGGGAAGCTCAATGTCAATGTGTATGTATTTATCTTCCGCAGGAACGATGAAGGGTATCATCCCCTCCACCGGGAGTTCTTTCGTGGAGTCGTTCACATCGCAATAGAGGGTGTAATCCCCTATTGCCACGCCTTCGTCGTCATCGTCTAAATCGCCGAATTCCAGCTCCTCTTCGCTTTTCACTTCCTCCGCATCAAAATCCTTGATGAAATCGTCCAGCAGTCTCTTGAACTCCTCATCGGACTCACTTTTATTGGTCTTTGGTTTTTTGCTTAGTGCCATAAAAATGCGTATTTTCGCGGTTAACCACAAATTTAACAAAATATCTACAACAAAGACAGTTTTTAAACAAAAATCTATCTATGTGATAGAAAAATCTTTCGTGGGCGTCTTTAAGGCAAAACACATTTACTTATGGCAAATTGTGACAATACCTTAAACCCCTGGATGCAGGACGCTTTGGAAGAATTTAAATCCCATTTCTCCGAGCAGGCGCTGCGCGAGCGTTATTGGGAAGCCCTCGAAAAGGATCCCAAGCTCTCCTGGCGTGACTTCGTTTATGAAGGAGCCCTGCGTGAGAAACTGACCGACCCCGTGCTTGGCACGCGAATCGCCGACACCGACCTGCCGGACAATATCAAGGAAGCGTTCTATGATGCATACATTGACTGGATTGCCAACCTGATGCAGTTCTCGGAGCAGAACCTCCGTCGCCTGAAAGGCCTGTCCGGAGACGATGTAGACCTTGTAGTCCACTTCCTTTCCGAGAGGCAGATATGCCTCCGTAGCTACAATTATAGTCCGATTATTGTTGTGCTGGAGGAGCAGATAAGAGAAAGACAAAGGAATACGTATGATTGACAGGCCTTTTAGGATTGCATGCCTGGGAGACTCCATCACCTATGGATTTGGCCTTCAAAACTTTCAATGAGGAAGAGTTGTTCTCTGACGGTATTCATCCGAACAAGCAGGGCGCGGAATTGATGGCAAAAATATTATATCCCGTGATAGATTTGGCTTGCAGGTCCGTCTTTATTGTGTAACTTTGCAAGCCGAAGCCATTCTTATGACAAGCTAATCATACTTTTAGTCATAGCACGTATTTCAACAACCCGGACGAAGGTCCACTCCCAGGGAGTATTGTACCCTGACGCGAAAGACCGGGTGGCCGGGCAGTTCTTTGAAATACGTTGTGTAGTATGTACAGTATCCTTCAAAACAAAGAGGGCGAACTCATGCTCCTCATCGGTCCTTGCTCCCGCAAGCCCGACTGTGCTTTTTTCTGTTTCGACGGCTCCCCTACCGCGCTTCTGATGCTCAGCCTTTTCACTGGCATTGCCATCAGAAATATGTCGCAGGAAACTATCGAAGCGCTGAATAAAGCCTCGGAAATCCACATTGTGGAAAAAGACGGGGACGAGGTGGTGAGGGACTATATCGCCACCATCGAAAGAGTTTCGGACGTGAATGCGCTGATACTCTAAGTTGAACCACTAAACACTACAATGCTATGGCTTATCAGTTAGTTGCCTGGACCGACAAGGGCCAGGTAAAGATGCTTCCGAATGTGCTCCGCGAATACGAGCAGCCTTATCTTGAGCAGATTGAGCGCCTGCAAGCCTTCTATGAGGAATGGTGGAATCCCGAGCACGGTCGGCTCACTACTCAGGATGTCATCGCCCTCAGCCGGAGTTACGAGGCCTATGGCCGATTTCTCCTTCTGCACGGCAAGCGCCAGGATGCTTTTGAAGCCTTTGTCAATGGCGCCCGCGTCTGCCTGGACGACCGTTTCAAGATTGACAGCGAATACGGCTATGTCCTGGTAGGGCCCCTTCCCAAGCGCTACCACTACATGAAGTCCTTCTGCCTGGATTTGCTGGATGAGAATCCTGAGCTTGCCCGCCTGCCCAAGTGGAAGAACATGTTGGAGAAATTTAGAAAACTGGATGAACCTTTCGCCGAAGAGCGGAGGAAGGATTTGCAAGAATTCCGGGCCAACCGGGCGTTCTATTTTGGACGCCGCTAGTTATTGACTTTGCCGTCGTCAGAAGTTTCTGGCGGCGGCACAAGACCTCCTCGCGGCGGCCGTCACCAACCACTTTTGTCAAGGTTACCAACCGTTATTCTGTCACAAGAGAGTAATTTGTGCTTCGGCCGCCTTCGTCGTTTTTGCGAAGGACCCCTTTCTCAACGAGGTCTTTGATATCATTCAAAGCGGTATCAGACGAACACTTGCCAATCTTGGCCCACTTGCCGGAAGTGAGTTTGCCGAAGAAGCCGTCGAACTGCATATTGATGATCTTGCGCTGGCGCTCGTTCACTACCAGGTCGCGGTGGCTCTCCCAGAAGCGGGCTTTGGCGAGGACGGGGGCGAGCGTCTCTTCCGTTGAGGATAGCGCACGGTCGAAGCAGTCCAAGAACCAGAGGAGCCAAGCGGTGATGTCACCGTCACCCTTCTGAGTTTTCTCCAGTACGTCGTAGTACTCCTTCTGCAGGATCTTCATCTCGTTGGACATGCTGTAGAAGCGTTTGGCGGAATGCTCACTGCGGGCCAGCAGCATATCCGTGATGGCGCGTGTGATTCGGCCATTGCCATCGTCGAAGGGGTGGATGGAGACGAACCAGAGGTGGGCGATGCCGGCTTTGAGGACGGGGTCTATGCCGTTATCAGCATTTACCCAGTCGATGAAGCGGTGCATCTCTTCGGGTACGCGCTCCGGCCCCGGAGCCTCGTAGTGGACTTTCTCGTGCCCCATCGGCCCAGAGACTACCTGCATTTCTCCGGTGCGGTATTTGGCCACTTCTATGGCGTAGAAGCCGCTGCGACCCGTTGGAAACAGGACATTGTGCCAGCCGAAGAGGCGGTCGTCGGAAAGGGGCTGGTCGTAATGCTGCGTGGCGTCCAAGAGCATCTCCACGATACCTTCCACGTAGCGTGATGCAGGTACCAGACCGGCAGTATTGATGCCAAGGCGGCGGGCGATGGAGGAGCGGACTTCCGTGAGGTTGAGGACTTCGCCTTCTATCTCGCAGGAACGTACGAGTTCCAGGGACATGGTGGTGAGCATGGCTTCGTCCTGGAAGTCGAAGCCGAGGGACAGCATACGGCCCTGCATAAGGCCTTGTTTTGCCCTTACGGGGCCGAGTTTGTTCATCATGGCCTCTTTGTCATAGCGGAATTCCCACCAGTTATTTCTTTGATGCAGGTACATATCGTTTCTTTGTCTCTGTGCAAATCTACTGTTTATTCGGCGAAAAAGCAAGATATTCGCCGATAAAAGTTCGGCGAATATTGGCTTTAATCCACGATTATTTCTTCTTGAACGCCTCTTCCATCTTCTTGATGGCGTCTTTCTTGGCGGATTCTGTGATGTCGATGTAGGGCTTCATGGATTTGTAGTCGCAGTGGCCGGTGAATTCCATCACGACATCCGGCGGTATGCCGTTTGAGAGGGCGAAGCAGGTGAAAGTTTTTCGGGCGCAGCCACATATCTGATAAATGCGTATCTTTGTCACGTTATACGACATATTCGCTATGAAACAAATTCTTTCGACTTTTTTTGGAGTGCTGCTGGCATCGGCCCTTATGGCACAGGGACAGGTTCCCAAGCTGAAGACCATCCCCTTCTCGGATATTCGGGGAGTCAACGTTGGAAACGCGCAGGATGACGCGGCGGGAACGGGCGTGACGGTATTCCGCCTGACGGTTCCGGGTTGTGCCGCGGTAGAAGTTTTCGGCGGCGGTCCGGCTTCCAGGGAAACGGAAGTAATTGCCGTAGAACGGAACCATCCCATCAACGCCCTGGTCTTCTCGGGAGGTTCGGCCTATGGCCTGGCGGCATCGTGCGGCGTAGCGCGCTGCCTGGAAGAGCACGGTGTGGGATACGAGACCGGAAGCGCCCTGGTACCCCTCGTATGCCAGAGTTGCAAATATGACCTGGGGTATCGAAGCGCCACAGTTCGCCCGGACGAGGAAATGGGCTATGCGGCCTGCGAGGCGTCTTTTACAGCAAATAACCCCCTCAGTGGCAGCGTAGGCTCCGGAACAGGAGCCACCGTAGGAAAGGCGGCCGGTATAGCCCTGGCCCAGAAAGCCGGCATCGGGTATGCCGCCGTTCAGATGGGGCCCCTCCAGATAGGAGTGGCGGTGGTCCTCAATAGTTACGGAGATATCTTTTACCGGGGAAAGAAAATAGCAGGGATGCAATCCGATGAAGCCGATTCTTACACAACGCTGCTGCAAACGGCCGAAGAGAATCTGTTTATCGCCACCCCCTCCGGCACCACCAATACCACCCTTGTTGCCATATTTACCAACGGGGACTTCACCCCTGCCCAGCTCAAACACCTCTCCCAGATGGCATCGGCCGGCCTTGCAAGAAGTATAAGTCCCGCCTTTACAACGGCCGATGGAGACACCGTTTATGCCATCTCCGTCGGACCTGATGAAGAAAAAGTCCCGGCCAACCTGAATGCCGTGGGCGCCCTTTCGGCCTGCTTGGTGGAAGAGGCTATAGCAGACGCCGTTTACTCTGGTTCCGGAGGTCTTCCGCCGTTACCTGGCTGGTCTTGTAGTCAATAACTGCATCGGGACGGAGGTTCTTCCCGCCAGGAGTAACGTGCACATCCTCGCCCAGGTCGTCCTGAAGGATAGGGAAAGTACTTGCTTAATCTCATAGGCGTTTGTTAGTTCACTAAAAAGTATTAACTTTGCATCAGCGATTCTACGGATTCGCTGATCTCAAGGCTAGCGATTATATTCGTTAGCCTTCCGTATTATATAGAACTCTCACTTCACTTCCATCAAAAATCCATACGCAAGATACTGGTACTCCATTATTTATTTGACCGCGTATTTGTTGAGACATATATCCATCAGTGAGAAAACAGTGAGTCAAAAGGTGTCCAGAACCCAATTTGAGACATTTTGTCAGATTACTACTGATGCGATAAATTTTGGTTTAAAAGATTAATTCAAGTTCATTGACATTTTGGTTTTGAGTGAGTGGGGCTGGAACATCCAGCAGTTCGCATAGGTCGGTCTTGGTAAGGAGCGATGCTCCAACCACCTTCTAGACTTCGGTGATGGTCAGCGGACTTTTGAGCGCGGCTTTCACCCTGGCTAGCAGCAGATTATCAATTACTACCAGCAAAACGTAGTTTATTTAAAGAGTTAGTTTGATTTTTTTCGCTATTTTTGTAAATTATAATTCCAATAATACCCAATTATAAGAACTATGACGCCAGAGGAAAAAGCGCGCGTACTCATAGACCAGATGTTCACGGATGCTGGTTGGAAGGTTGTTTCAAGGGACGAGTATTCTCCGATCCTGTCGGCCGCAGCTATTGAGGAAGGCATTTTGGAAGGCGGGAAAGAAGCTGATTATCTACTGTTTATAAATGGAAAAGCCGTAGGCGTACTGGAGGCCAAGAAGGCTTCTGTAGATGTTTCGTCCGAGAAAGTTATTTCGCAGGCCGAAGGCTATACGAAGAAGTTGACAAAGTACTATCAGTTTTATTCGACCCCTCTGCCGATAGTTTACACTTCAAACGGTCAAGTAACCCTCTTTAGGGCCAATGACGGGAGCTACATCCCTGTCGGAAGCATCCATACGCCAAAGGAGATTTGCAAGATGCTTGGAATCGAGGATGAATTTGCCGGACTCCCGACGCTGAAAAAGAAAGGGCTGCGCGATTGCCAGTTCGAGGCAATCACCGAGTTGGAAAAGAGTTTCCGCTCTGGTCAGAACAGGGCCTATATGGTGCTGGCAACTGGTGCTGGCAAAACCTATACTGCCTGTATGGCCTCTTACCGTTTCCTTTCGTACACGCCCATGCGTCGCGTCCTTTTCCTGGTGGACCGCAATAACCTCGGGAAACAGGCCGAAGATGAATTCGGAAAGTTCAAGCTCACGGAAACCGGCGATGCCTTCAATACTATCTTCACCGTCAACAGGCTCAAGAGCCAGGCAATCCCAAAAGATTCCAACGTGGTCATCTCCACTATACAGAGATTGTTCTCCCTGCTGAAAGGCGAGGAAATAGAAGAAACGGATGACGATGAGAACTATGATGGCGACGAAACTCCGACACCGGCTGTGACTCTTCCTGAGAATCCAACCCTGCCAAAAGATTTCTTCGATCTTATCATCGTTGACGAATGCCACCGCTCCATTTATGGCTCCTGGCGTTCTGTGCTGGAGTATTTCTCATCGGCACGAATTATCGGCCTTACGGCTACTCCAGCTCCGGAAACGGAAGCATTCTTCAATAACAACCGCGTCATCAATTATACGCTCGAGCGCTCTATTGCCGACGGCGTCAATGTAGATTACCGCGTTTACCGAATCAAGACAAAGGCCACGGAAGACGGCGGCGCCATCCGTGATGGTGAAAACCTAAAACAGGTCACCCGCTATACCGGTAAGGTGGAGAATGTGAAGAACAGCGGCGAAAAGACATATACCGGCAACGAACTGAATCGGAGCATCGTCAATCCCTCCCAGATAAAACTGGTCCTGGAAACCTACCGCGATGCCGTCTATACCGAGATGTTCAATGATCCGGCCCGCGAGCCGAACATGGATTATCTGCCCAAGACGCTCATTTTCGCCCTTAACGATGCTCATGCCAGCAACATCGTCCAGATTGCGAAGGAGGTCTTCGGCAAGGAAAATGACCCGCAGTTTGTCCAAAAGATAACCTATTCGGCTGGGAACAGCAATGCGCTAATCCGCAGCTTCCGTAATGATAAGGAGTTCAGAATCGCAGTTACAGTGACGTTGGTGGCTACAGGAACCGATGTCAAACCTATTGAGGTGGTAATGTTCATGCGAGACATTGAGTCTGAATCCCTCTACGTTCAGATGAAAGGGAGAGCTGTCAGGTCAATCGGCGATGAACAGCTACGTAATGTAACGCCCAATGCTTTTAGTAAGGACCTATTCTATCTTGTTGATGCTGTTGGGGTTACGGAACATGAGATGAGGGTTACCCGCCCTGGAACGGAGCCTCGTCCTGCCTCTATGTCTCTGAAAGAACTATTGGAAAGAATCACACATGGCTATGTTGATGATGAGTATTTGAAAATACTGGCCAGCAGGCTTTCACGCATTTATAATAAGGCCGACAACGAACAGCGGACAAAATTCGCCAATCTCGCCGGAAAAGATATGAAAGACATTGCCTCATGCATCTATGAGGCACTAAGTGCTGGTACCCTTCCTCCTTTTGTGGACATCAACGAGCCAAATAATGAGAGGAAAGGCTTGGTTTCCGCCCTTGCCAATCATCCGGAGGCGCGCAATTACCTGCTTATCCTGAATGCGGGCTTCGTCAAAATCCTGATTCCCGGGGAGGACGAGCTAGTATCCAAGGGATTCTCGCTGGAGGAGGCTTCGCAAACTACGGCCGCCTTTGAGAAGTACGTAGCCAATCATAAAGATGAAATCGAGGCGCTTCGCATCATCTACAACAATCAGGGAGAGCCCATTACTTATTCCATGCTCAAAGAGCTTGAAACCACGCTTCGCTTTGCGAATGCCAAGTTCAATCCCGCGCTACTGTGGAATACCTATGCGCTGCTCCGTCCTGCCGATGTTGTGAAGTTCAACACCAAGGACGAGAAGGACGCACTTACAAACATTATCCAGCTTGTTAGATTTGCTTTTAAGCACATTCCCAAGTTGGAAAGCCTCAAAGGAGATGCCGCTAAATACTTCAACCTCTGGTGCGGCCAGACCTGGCGTGGCATTTCGGAGTCGCAGAACAATCTGCTGCAGCAGGTTGTGAATTATATCGTGACCAATGGCTCATGCACCATAGAGGACATCAAGGAGGAGGACAAGACCCAGGCCGGGCAGATTATCCAAGCCTTCGGCGGTCTGGCCAAAGCCAACCAGGTCCTTTCTTCTCTTTCTCAGTTTATGATTTACAGAAAATCCGCATAACATATTATGGCAAAACAGTCATCAGAACAAACCCTTATCAATAAAGTCTGGCAAGTTGCCGATGTCCTTGCAGGACAAGGCGTTGGATTTACAGATTACATCACCCAGCTTACTTATCTCCTCTTCCTGAAGATGGACGATGAGAACGTGAAAACCTTCGGGGAGACCTCGGCCATCCCGGAAGGCTACCGCTGGGAGGATTTGATTGGTCTGGACGGTTTGGATCTGATTTCCCAGTATGAAAAGACACTCAAGGTCCTCAGCGACCAGGAGAATCTCATCGGCACCATCTATACCAAAGCCCAGAATAAGATTGACAAGCCGGTGTACCTTCAAAAAGTCATCTCTCTCATAGACGAAGAGTCTTGGCTTGTGATGGATGGCGATGTGAAAGGCGCCATCTATGAGAGCATACTGGAAAAGAACGGCAAAGACAAGAAGAGCGGCGCCGGACAGTATTTCACGCCCCGTTCCCTCATCAAGGCGATGGTGGATGTAACACGTCCGCAAATCGGCGAAACGGTTGCCGACCCGGCCTGCGGTACCGGAGGCTTCCTGCTCACGGCCTACGACTACATGAAGGAGCAGACGGCAGACAAGGAGAAGCGCAAATTCCTGCGTGAGAAAGCGCTGCACGGCGTTGACAACACACCTCTGGTTGTCACCCTCGCATCCATGAATCTTTACCTGCATGGTATCGGTACGGACAGGAGCCCCATTGAATGCCGGGATTCCCTGGAGAGCGAGCCCTCCACGCTGGTGGATGTCATACTTGCAAATCCGCCGTTCGGAACACGTCCCGCAGGCTCTGTGGACATCAATCGCCCTGATTTCTACGTGGATACCAAGAACAACCAGCTCAACTTCCTGCAACATATGATGATTATGCTGAAAAACGGCGGTCGCGCAGCGGTTGTTCTCCCGGATAACGTTCTCTTCGAGGGCGGCGCCGGTGAAACTATCCGCAAGAGATTGCTGTCGGATTTCAACCTGCATACCATCCTGCGCCTGCCTACCGGCATCTTCTATGCCCAGGGAGTAAAAGCCAACGTGCTGTTCTTCAAGAAGGGTGAGAAGACCAAGGATATCTGGTTCTACGACTACCGTACCGGCATCAAGCACACGCTGGCCAACAACACCATGGAGCGCCATCATCTGGACGACTTCGTAGCCTGCTACAATGCCGACAATATCAATGCTCGCAAAGAGACTTATAACGCCGAGACCAACCCCAACGGCCGCTGGCGCAAGTATTCCGTCAAGGAGATTCTGGAGAGGGATAAGACCAGCCTGGACATTACCTGGATTAAGTTCCAGGACGATACGGACTATACGCTCGCCGAGCTTGTTTCCTCCATTGAGGAAAAGAGCAACAAGATTGCCGAGGCCGTGGCCAAACTGAAAGAACTTATCGCTAACATTGAGGAATAATGGATACCAAGAAACTCCGTCAGAAGATACTGGATCTTGCTATCCATGGCAAGCTTGTGCCGCAGGACCCGAATGACGAGCCCGCCTCCGTGCTGCTTGAACGCATCCGTAAGGAGAAAGAACAGCTCATTAAAGAAGGCAAAATCAAGGCTCCTAAAAAAAGCAAATCTGCTGGTGATACGTCCCATTATCCGAAGGAAGGGTTGTTCGCTGTACCCAAGGGGTGGGCCTGGACTAGTCTTGGAGACATCGCTGTTGATATGGCAGATGGGCCTTTTGGCAGCAACTTAAAACGCGAGCATTATACCCAGAATCGGGAGGTGAGAATCATTCAACTGAGTAATATTGGAGAAAAAGGATGGAGAGAGGAGAATACAAAATATACCACCTTTACGCATGCTCGTGTAATAGAGCGCAGCATTGTGAATCCTGGAGATTTAGTTATAGCCAAGATGATGCCCGCGGGGAGAGCAATTATATGCCCGGATAGTGAAAGAGCATATGTTCTTTCTTCAGATGCAGTTAAGTATGTCCCATCTAAAGAAATCTTCAATAGGTATCTCCTCTATGCTATCAATTCATCAGTCGTATTAAATCAAATACACGCTGAAGTTCAAGGAGTTACCCGAGCAAGAACGAGCATAGAAAAACTACGCGGATACCTCATCCCGATTCCACCGAAAAAGGAGCAATACCGTATCGTGCAAAGTATAGAATACTGGTTAAGATTGCATAATATTATCGAACATGACAAAGGCGTTATTAATGGGTATATTGAGAGAGTGAAATCAAGAATCCTCGAATTGGCAATTCGCGGAAAACTGGTTCCGCAGGATCCTTCCGATGAACCTGCGATTGAGTTGTTGAAACGTATTAATCCCTCTTTTACACCTTCGCATAACCTCCATTATGAGGGAGATTTACCCAATGGGTGGCAAGCCGTTAACCTCGGACAGGTCGTTGACATTGTTTCTGGAACATCCTACCCAAAAAGCGATATAGTCTCTTCGGGCGAAGGAATTAGGATTCTACGTGGAGGGAACATCCAAAATGGCAGAATTCTTTTATTCGACGATGATGTTTATGTGCAGAGGTATTTGGCTAATGAGAGAAATGCTCTACGTTATGGAGACATCGTTATTGTCGCTTCTACTGGTAGCCATGAACTTATTGGCAAAGCGGCACAGGTAGATACCAGTTATTCGAATACTCAAATTGGAGCATTTCTGCGAATAATAAGACCGAAAGTATTTGAACTGGCTGATTATCTTAGTATTATCTTCCAATCTGGCTATTACAAGAATCACATCAGAGATGTAGCTAAGGGGACCAATATCAATAATATCAAGTCTGCTTATTTAACGGACTTCATTGTTCCTATTCCTCCACTCGAAGAACAACGGAGAATTCTACAGCGAATTAATGCCTTGTTTGTTATCGTTGACCAAATCACGGATTCCATTAACGATACCAAACAGGTTCTTGATGGTTTGGACAATTCTTAACTGTTCTTCTACTGGCGGAATTGGAATAGTTAATGACATAAATTTGTCTGTCAGCAGGTTATGGAGGCCTGTCGTTTGAGTTTGCAACTGTTTCATATCACCTCGTCGATACCGATACTGTAGCACGTAATAAAGGTATTCTGGAAGAATACAATCCTTCTTCGCAATACGCAGAGACATAGTGAAGTTGCTGAATGAGTATTTGCCGTTTTCTCCCCTGTAAAGGATTGAACGACCAACGGGGAAATTATCGCTTCCACCTGATTTTTCAACAATGATATCTCCGTTCTCCAGGTTCCTTTTCTCGAAAGATTTCTGCTCCACATCAATATACTCTATTTTTGAATAATCCAAAGTGAAGTCTTTCGTAAAATTAGCATTGCGGATTACTCCGACATTAATTAGAGGCTCCTTTTTCCCTTTCCAAAGGCCATTAATAGTATCACAAATAATATATAGAGGCGTAATCGCCCATCCGCTTGGTAGCGCCTCGTCATAATGGAGGTTATGCGAAGGTTTGAAGTCTGGATTTATGCGTTTAAGCAACTCTATGCCAGGCTCTTCTTTGGGATCTTGTGGAGCTAATTTTCCATGGATAGCTAAGTCAAGTACCCTGGCTTTAATGTCATTAATCGTGTTCCCAATGAAAACCTGGGCATCATTAAGGTAATCAGTATAAATTAGGATGTTCTCGATGGCCTTATTTATCCGTTTTTGCTCTGCTAGAGGAGGTATTGGGTATAGCCATGAGGTCACGTGGGCATTATTAATTGACGGAGAGTTATCACCTTTCATGAATTGATTCAGTCCGTCTACAACGTAATCTGATAGCATCAGATAAAAACAGTACTTGTTATCAACTACGCCGGAGCAATGACAAACATAGAATCCTGTTGATGCTATGCAGTTCTCTTGCTCAACTAAAGCTATGTTTCGCAGATATGGTCGCACCATCGAAAAAAGCACATCTCCTCGACTGACTTTTCTTGATGCACGACTTGGTGCATTATTAACTGGAATATGCTTTGGCTCTTTTATGAGATTCCGTGAATTATCAATGGCATCAATATCAATATAATCAAAGAAATCTCCTTTTGGGGACGCGCTTTCCATCGGATGAAAGATGTCATTTCCAGAAAGCCACGCCCAACCATCTGGCAACTCCCACGGCCCTTCCTTCGGATAATGGGACGTATTGACGGTAACTTTGTACCTCATAAACATTCATTAAATGCTTATGATACAAAAGTTTCAATCTTTCTTGGAGAAGTCAGACTTAGCCAAGAACACAGTCGTGTCCTATGTCTGGACAGTTAACCACTTCACTACCAATTATGGAGATTTCACGAAGGAGAATCTCCTTGCTTACAAGGGATTCCTAATGGAGCATTTCAAGCCTCAAACCGTGAACCTGAGGTTACAGGGCATCAACAAGTACCTTGAGTTTATCAGGAAAGACAAACTCAAGATGAAGTTCGTGAAGGTACAGCAGAAAAATTTTCTGGAGAATGTCATCAGCGATGCGGACTACAAGTTTCTGAAGAGAAAGCTCAAATCCGATGGGCACGAAGAATGGTACTTCGTTGTGTGGTTCATGGGAGCTACGGGAGCCAGGATAAGCGAATTGCTGAAGATAAAAGCTGAACATGTAGAAGTCGGTTATCTGGATTTGTACTCAAAAGGTGGGAAGATTCGACGACTTTATATCCCAAAGCGACTTAGAACAGAAGCTAGCGAATGGCTGAAACGAGAGTGCATAAATACCGGATATATTTTCAAGAACCGGTATGGTGGGGTGATCTCTGCACGAGGTATTGCTCAGCAGCTAAAACATTTCGCTACTGAATATGGGATTGACCCCAAAGTAGTGTACCCGCACTCGTTTCGTCATCGTTTTGCCAAGAACTTTCTGGAGAAATACAATGATATAGCATTCCTTGCGGACCTAATGGGACACGAGAGTATAGAAACCACAAGGATTTATCTCCGCAGGACGGCTACGGAACAACAACAAATTGTTGACAAGATTGTGACTTGGTGATTACAGACTATTGAGCAGCAATTCTATGGAAGGCTTTAGCGCCGGAATATCAACATCTATGGTATCCCATAACTGCTCCGGGCTAATCTGATAATAGCCATGCACTAGAACGTGCCGCATACCTTCAATGGCAGCCCATTCAATTTCAGGGTGGGCTGCCTTAAACTCTTTAGAAAGCATATAGACAGCCTCTCCGATTATTTCCACATGCTTGACAAAGCCGTAATAGATAATCGGATCGGACGCTGATTCCGAGGTAGAGTACTTAAGGCGACTGCTCTCAATTGTTTCGATGGCATCCAGAATGTGCTGAATCCTTTCTTTATCCCTAACTGGCTCTCTCATAAATCAAAATCTTATCTTTTTCAACACTTTCCTGTGCAAATGGCAGCAGACGACCTTCCTCGACAAGATCCACCTTTTTACCCACCGCATCGGAAAGGGCAACCATGATCCGGGAGATAGTCATGAGAGAAATACGGGAATTCGGATCATATTCAACAAGAATATCCACATCACTTTCCGGTGTCTCCTCTCCACGGGAATAGGAACCGAAAAGCCATGCCTTAACTATAGGCTGTTTCTCCAAAGCAGCCTGAAGGGTGGGAAGCATCTTGTTTACTGACCGTGTCATAACAAATGCAAATATATGAAATATTTTGGATTAAGCCTCAAGACCGGTCTGGATTTCTTCCAAAACGGTGAATAGAGTTTTTATTCCGGCAACAATTCTATGCTGTTCTTCGACCGGTGGAACCGGCACGACCATTCTATCTAGCTCTCTTGATGAAAGTCCAAGTATGGCGATACCCTTTCCTCCTATCAGCCCTTGTTGTTTATATAATAGGAAAATGTAATAGAAGAATCTTACTGACAGATTCGTCTTAGGCCTAAGCCTATGAATATGATTTTGAATCATTACATCGTAGTCATATGGCCAGATAGCTGCTCGTCCGATATCTCCGCCCTCGCAAACTAACAAATCTCCCTTTGTCGCATGGCACTTCTCCTTTTCCACCTCTGTAAAAGGCATCGTACGTACCTCTGTCAAGTCAAATCGATCCCAATAAAGATTTGAAGTAGTGATGTAGCGCAGACCATCTCCATTACGTTCCCTTCCATTGAGCGCCTTGCCAGTATTGTGCTGGAATAGGTCTCCTATAGTACTGAAACACCAGCCTTTAGGCAAGTTCCCCTTATAATGGAGGTTATCGGAAGGTTTGAAGGCCGGATTTATACGTTTCAGCTGCTCAATCGCAGACTCATCTGCAGGGTCTTGAGGAACCAGTTTACCGTGAATGGCAAGGTCAAGAATCTTAGCTTTTGCAGATTCAATGCTAGACTGTATTAAGAGCTTCTCTTCATCAAGTTTCTTGATACTATTATCAAGAGCAAAGACTTGTTCTGCAATTCGCCTTTGTTCTTCAACAGGAGGCAGGGGAAATTGGAAATTTGCAATCGCGGCAATGTATAATTCTTTTTGATTCGTGCTACCAGCTAAATTGTCAGCGAAGTATTGCTGTCCGAATTCCGAGGACAGAAGAATATATACATATTCAGATGATATTTGATTAAAAGTCCGTATAACAGATACATGAGAATCCGGGACTACAAAAGGATAGGAGCCTAGAACTTGTTCATCGAATAGTCGAGTCCGGCCAACGGTGCCGGTCCCTGTAGAATTAACGAGGACATCGCCTGTTTTCAGTCTGTATTCTATCGACCATTTCGGCAAAGTCGCCGGGTTCAAGAAGAGTGCCTTTTCAAGTGATATCCCGCCTTCTTTGAGATTGCATTTTTGAGCAAAAACCGGATATTCTTTACTATCATTCGAATATACCGGAGATTTTCCTCTTGAAAGGAATAAACAGAGCTCTTCTAGATAGCACCATACCCATCCCTCCGGCAACTCCCATGGCACGTCCTTCGGATAATGGGACGTATCACAGACGCAGATTACAGATTATCCGACAAAAATTGTTAAATTTACAAATTGAATGAAACCTTTGACACTATGCCAACTAAAGAACCCGGATACGTTTATATTCTAACCAACCCCAGTTTCCGCGAAGATTGGGTAAAAATTGGCAAAAGCTCTCGCCCTGTTGACATTCGCTCAAAAGAACTTGATAACACCGCAGTTCCTTTGCCGTTTGAAATCTTCGCCACTCTTAAAACCGTCAAATACGACATTGTTGAGAAAAAGATTCATAAGGCCATTGACCGGTTAACCGACTTGCGTATACGCCAGAACCGTGAATTCTTCAACATCAAACCAGAACTTGCTTTGGAGATTCTTCGTGACGAGGCAATGGTACTTGACGATGCGGAGGTTACGCTCTACAAGGATAACAAGCCGATTAAGCCTGTTGACCCGAACAAGCCCATTGACCCAATTCCACCAGTACCTCATCGTCCGCGTTTCAAATTCAGTATGGTCAATATCCCCATTGGATCCACACTGACTTTCATACCTACGGGGGTTAAGGTCAAAGTTGCCAGTGACGATCAGATTGAATATGATGGTCGCATATACAAGTTGTCACCTTTCGTTGGCACATTTATGCCGGAGGATAAAAGAAACACTTCCGGAGCATATCAAGGGCCGAAATTCTTTACTTTCAAAGGAGAGATTCTTGACGATATCAGAAAGCGCTTGGAACAAACAACCATAGAAACAGAATAATCTTTATCTTCATTCTTTTGCTTGTATGAATATAATAGACAGAATCCAATCGGAGATTAAGGAAAAGTATTACGTTGACAATTATCCCAATGAGGGTCAGCGTTTTGTTGCCTGGTATATGCGTAATATTCACCTGCTTGATGCATTGCAGGCTAAGGATGCCATAACAGATGGAGCAAACGATAAACAAATTGATGCTGTTTACATTGACGACGATGAACAGAAGGTCTATATCATTCAGGGAAAGTACTACCTTGGAGATAGCATCAATGCCGAGCCGGTACGAGAAGTTATCTCTTCATGGACTCAGTTAAAGGACCTGACTTTGTTACAAGATGGCGCCAATTCCCATCTTAAGATAAAACTTAACGAGGTATCAAAAGCTCTTAACGAAGATGACTACAGTGTTTGTTTTGAGCTAATTACGACTTCTGAGTTCACGGAAGATGCCAAGAAAGATATCCTCCTTTTCCAGTCAACATTATCAAATGAAGACTCTTCCGGTTATGACGCAGAGATGATTGTTGTCGACAAGATTGGGCTTGATGATAAGTATACTCAGGCAATGGAAAAGGATAACCCGAGTATTAATCATATAATCAATCTGTCTGAGGGAAAATTCCTTTTCACGGAAATTGACAGTACAACAATTTGTCTGGCCGCATTACCCCTCAAAGAATGTATTCGTTTTCCAGGTATTAGTAACGGAACACTTTTTCAAAAGAATGTGCGTCAGAGCCTGGGTATAAGCAACTCCGTCAACAAGAAGATAAGAAAGACTATTATGGGAGAAAAATGCGGCGACTTCTTTTTCTTCCACAACGGGATTACTGCCATTTGCAACAAGATGGAACTGCTGGAGGGCAATAAACTAAAAGTCCATGGCGTAAGTGTTGTTAATGGCTGCCAGTCCCTTAATACAATCCTTTCTTGTAGTGAGGCGGTAAAGAAAAGGGATGATGCTTATGTCCTATTCCGTTTCTACGAGATTCCTCAAAAGGACAGGGCTGACAGCATAAGCATCAATACAAATACGCAAAGTGCCGTTAAGACACGTGACCTTCGTAGTAACGACAAACGAGTGATTCGATTGAAAAAAGTATTCGAACAGAAGTATCCACAAGGTTTCTTTGCAGCAAAACGTGGAGAGCAGTTGCCAGCAAGCAAAGACAAAGATTACTACATTGAACTCTCTTCGCTTGGAAAATTCCTTATGGCTTGGTATTCACAGCGGCCAAATCTCTCATACGGTGAGACCAAAATTTTCGACAAGTATTTCAATACTCTGTTCAATAAAGAGTATAAGCCTGAAGACATCTTTGCTCTTAACTCATGGTTCAAAAGGATTATGGAAATATGGACAGATGAGAATCCATTGAGTATCAATGAATCAATTCTGACAATGAAAGCGTATGCGCCATATCACTTTCTGTTTACCATTTCCTCTATAGCCGCTAAATTGAATGGCAAGGACATGGTCCCTTCACCGTATCAATGCCTTCTCGCAGCAGAAAAGAATAACATGGTAGATATGATGGTTAGCATCGCTGCAAATTGTATGAATAATGCCTATTCATCCGGTGAAGAAAATGCTAAAGTAAGAGACAGAGTGTTCATTCCGCAAAACTGGATTAAGAATAAAGACAGTATCAGCGCAATCCAGGGGGCTGTAAACAACTACATCTCATTCTTGCCCTCGATGAATCCAGATATGAACAAGAGGCTCCGAGAGGCGTTTACTATAAAACCTGAAGCTTTTGAATATCGGTTAGCGGCTGATTAATGGCCTTATGAGTTTTGATTCTCATTCTGACCCCGCCTGGGAGGAATACCTTTCCACCGGCATTGACCCTACCGGCGGAGAACTCGGTCCAGACTTCGACCCGGAAACCGGCGAGCCTCTGGAGGAAGATGAAACTGAAGAAGAATAAAACCTACACGATATGAAAAAAGCCCTCATAGCAATCATTACAGTGCTGATAGTAGGCGCTGCGGCCGTTGTAACCTGCCCGGACAAACAGGATCACAAGGATGCCATCATGGCCGTCGTAAACGAGAAGATAAATGAAGAGCTCAAAACAGACGATGCGGATTTGCAAGGTCTGTCGGCTCTGTTCGGCTCCCTCGGTTCAGGGATAGCCAGCGGAATTGTAGAAAACCGGCTAGTTGTCAAGAACCACTTCCTCTGGTCAACAGGCGAGATCCAGAATCTGGACGGAGAATACAATCAGATATCCGTAGGAGTTTTCGGCCATATTTTTACCTTCAATAAGGAAGATCTGGACAAAGCTATTGATAACTCACTATGACTTTCCTCATCGAATCCCTGGTCGCCTGTGCTGTCTTCACACTTTTCGTGTTCTTGATGTCCAGGAATCCCATCAAAACAATCTTCAACTATCCGCCAGCCATCATTGAGCGTTGTAACTCACTTGGACTAGTGGATGATTCCAACCGGCCGGGTGGACCTGCCTTCTATGCAAAGAAACTTATCGCGTTACTGGTATTTGGCGTACTGTTGGGGTTACTCGCACGCTACGTCAATGATTGCACAACATTCTGGTGCGGCGCGTTGACGGCATATGCGCTTTGGTGTGTCGTGAACTGGTTCGACGCTTTCGTTCTGGACTGCATCTGGTTCTGCCACGACAAACACTTCGTGATTCCTGGAACGGAAGATATGGTATCGGCCTACCACGACTACTGGTTTCACATCAAGGGCGGCCTTATCGGCATGGTTCTGGCCATCCCGGCCGCGTTGGTTGCCGGCGTAATATGCATCATATTATAAGCGATCAATGAAACCCGATGGAGCCATAGTCTACCTCCTGGCCAGCTCTGGCCACGGCATGAAGATCTGGCAAATCGCCCAGGAAATTAATGACCGTGGGCTCTATACACGCGGAACCTTTTGCTGGGAGAAGAAAATGTACTCAGAAACCGAGATTTGCTAATCACATCTGTTCAAAGTGCCAGTAGCCCTGTTCCAAAGTGCCAAAATGACACTTTGAAATGCACTTTGGAGGAATTGGCAGTTATTAATATGGGCTATCCGAGAAGGGAGTGATCACTCGTGAAAATGGCAAACGAAATGGTGTCTGGGTCGTAAAGACAGACCACTGAATTCTATGTTACCCTGTGGACGCTATGTCTTACCAACAGTCCCGCCACGGGCGCTTTAACCGGGCAAAACGTGGCGCTGGCGGACCTTTCGGACCGCCAGCGGCGCAAAAGGGCCCTAAAACGTGCCCGCAGCGGGACTGCATTGTATGGCGCAACTGCCCGGGAGGGAATCGTTACAGCAGGATTTTTACGCGGAATCCGCGGGTGGTGGGCTCTTCCACCACCTGCTTAACTTTCGCCCGGATGCCGTTCAAGGCATTGCCTTGGGGCAGCGGGGACGCCGTGGCGCCTTCTACCATAAAGTCCAGGGCGGTTTCCGAGGTGAGCTCCGTATGCGTGAGCCGCACGGTGATGGGCCGGATGTCCTTGAGGTGCGTGAAGAGCATCTCTTTTGCAACATCGGCAATTAAATCGGCCTTGGCGCCCAGGTCGTATTTGATGCAGAAACGCCTGGCTTCCGTGTCTGCGCTCAGGAAGTCGAAGTTGTTGGAATCAATCTCGAAGACCAGCTTCTGGATGCGGTTGACGAAGGCTTTGGTGGCACTGCGCCGGGGATGCTCGAAAATCTGCTGCGGCGTGCCGTCCTCGTAGATGACGCCTTCGTTCATGAAGAAAATGCGCGAACTTACGTCGCGGGCAAAACGCATCTCGTGCGTGACGATGAGCATGGTAAGCCCCTCTTTGGCCAGCTGGCGCATGACGCTGAGCACCTCCCCCACCATGGTGGGGTCCAGGGCCGATGTGGGCTCATCGAACAGGATTACCTCCGGATGCATGGCCAGCGAACGGGCAATGGCCACACGCTGCTTCTGGCCGCCGGAAAGCGACGAAGGGTAAACGTCGGCCTTTTGCGCCAGCCCCACCTTGTTGAGCAGCTCCAGGGCTTCTTTTTTTGCCTCCTCCTCAGAAACCTTTAACAGGCGCGTGGGGGCGTAGGTAATGTTCTCCAGCACCGTCAGATGGTCAAAAAGGTTGAAGTTCTGGAAAACCATGCCCATTTTCTGGCGCAGTTTGTCCAGATGGTAGCCCTTGGCCATGATGTTCTCCCCGTCCACCCAGATTTCTCCGCTGGTGGGCGGCTCCAGCATGTTGATGGCTCGCAGAAGCGTGCTTTTCCCCGTTCCGGAAGGGCCGATGATGCTAATCACCTCCCCCTTCTCAATCTCACAGTTCACATCCTTGAGGACGGTGATTTGGGTGCCGTCCGGATTGGTGAAAGTTTTGCTTAAATGCTTGATACTAATCATGTTGCTTCTTTCTTAGGGCCAGATTAAGCAGGGTGCGGATGACCCATGCCACAACAAAATACAGGATGGTGACAACGCCCAGCGGAATAAAGGCGTCGAAGGTGCGGCTGCGAACCAGGTCGCTTGCGCGGGTGAGGTCCTGGATGGCAATGTAGCCCACAATGGAGGTCTCCTTGAGCATGGATACGCAGGCGCCGATATACAGCGGCAGGCCTTTTTGTACAGCCTGCGGCAGCACAATGCCCGTGAAAGTTTTCAGGGGCGTGAAGCCCAGGCTCAGGCCGGCTTCCGTCTGCCCGTGGGGAACGGTGGAAATGGCCGTGTCAAAAATACTTCCGGCCGATGCTGCAAAGCAGCAGCTGAACGTGACAATGGCTACCGTGGTGGCATCCAGTCCTATGTTGGCAAATACCACATAGAACATCAGGAGCAGGAGCACCAGCGTGGGAATGCCTTCAATAAAGGCGCCATAGAGTTCTGCCAGGCCCTTGAGCCATTTGCGGCGGCTGCGCTTGGCGGCACAGACAAAACCACCCAGGATGGAGCCGAACAGGATGGACAGGAGGGTGATTTCCAGGGTTTTCCAGAGGCCGTCCGTAATGAGCGTCCAGCGGTTCTCGGTGACCAGATTCATGTGCAGGCGCTCGGAGAAACTGATCCGGTGCGTGCTGTCTTTGTCTTTTACAAAATAGCCGGGGTGGCAATGATAGTAGGGAATGGAAAAATCCACGGATTTCTTGCGCTCTTCCGTGACGAACAGGCAGGAGACAATCATGTCCACCTGGCCGGTTTCCAGGGCGATCATGGCGGCGCTAATCTCCTGGAAGTGGATTTCCAGCGGCCGGCCCAGGCTGGCGGCAAAACGCCGGGCCAGTTCCGGGTCCAGGCCCCTCCACTCGCCTCCCTCGCCCACATAACTGATGGGTTCCAGGTTCACGCATACAGAGCACAGCAGCGGGGTGGCGTTCCCGGGAACCTCCGGAATGGGCGGAAGCTTGACCGAGGCCCCTTCTGTCCACTTCTTTACAAGGTCCGGAATGTAGGGCTGGGCGATAAATGCGTTGAGCTGTTCCAGAAGCCGGGTATTCCCCTTTCTTACAGCCACGGCTACGTCAAAGCTCTCTTCCCCGCGCAGGGCCTTTTTTACCCCGTACATGCGCATGGATTCCGGCGTGAGCATGACCTCGTCCGTCACAAAGATATCTATCTTGTCCTGCATCAGGGCCTGCATACCGTCGGCCTCCGTGTTAATGATAAACAGGTCGATATCTTCCCGGGGCGAAAGATGCTGCTCATAATAGCTGCCGGCCGAACAGCCCACCCGAAGGCCGGCAAAATCGGCCTCCGAATACAGGACCAGGGTTTCGTCTTTCTTTTGTTCGCAGCTCAGCAGCGTCACAAGCGCCATGAGGCCTGCGAATACTTTTTTCATTGTCATCTACACTTGTGCTTTATCCTCCAAAGATACGATTTTTATTTCTTTCCCGTGATAATTTTTTTCATTTGGCACGACTTGTCGTTGCAATTGCAGCAGCGCAGATTCCGGTTGGAACCCTGCCAGAAGCGCTCCGGATGCCGTGCGTACACAATTTCCCAGCGGATAAGGACGATGAGTGCCATCCAGAAAAGCGTCCAGCTAAAGAAATGCTTTACAAAGAGCATGGGCGTGAACATCATGAAGTGCCCCCAGTCGTAAATGCGGCAGTTCACGCAGCACTTGTTGTGCATGATGTGACTCTGGAAGGGGCAGTAGAACAGGATGCAAATGTAGTCGCAAAGGAAGAAGAAGGTGGTGATCAGGAACATATCGGCTACCTTCAGGATGCCATACAGGTAGAGCATGCCGATGCTCCCGTTGAAAAGTACCCACACCAGCATCACCATCCATGCCCGCGCGTTCATCTTCTGGACATATTCCAGCAAGCGCTCCCGATGGTACATAGGATCCAGATCCAGTTTTTCCTCCTTCCTTTTCAGAAGCGCCATGGTGATGACCTTGGGCGGGATCAAGTGACGGACCATCATGACCATGAGTCCCAACCAAAGCACGATAAACGGCCAATAGACCCATTCTTGTAGCGAGGTGCGCACCGGTTGGGTAAGGACATTGGCAAGAATCTCTTTGTGCGTAAAGTATGTGATTGCGACGGCTGTTACAATCGCAATGCGTACAATCAGTTTCCAAATATACTGATTAACGATGGGGGTTCTAATGACAGTCATCCGTTCTATATTTACAGCGATTGGTCAATGAGGAGGTACAGATAAGCAATCATCCAGAGGATGAAAAAGCCGGCTACGGCTAGCTTGAGGGCCCATCCGCCGGGGGTTAAGCGCCAAAGATGCCACGTCACATACACTACTGTGGTCAAAAAGACCAGAACGATACCAAGAAAACCTAACTTCATGGCTCAAAGTTATGAATATTTTTGATTTATTGCATTGAAATAACTAATTTTACATGATAATTTGGAAGCAAATGAAAGCGTTCATAAAACACACATTGCTGCTTGTCGCAGCCCTGAGCCTTGTCTCCTGCCGCAAAGATACCGTCACGGAAAAATGGGTGCTGGCGGAATACACTTGTAAGAGTGATATGTTGGACCAACGTTTTACGTACCAGTACGACGCCCAAGGCCGCCTTGTGCAGGTAAAGGAAGAAACGAAGGGTTTACCCACTGTCCACGTCGTGTACACCTATGAGCGGAACACCATCACGCGTTACTTGCTTGGGGACCCCACGGATTTGGAGAACTGGGCCAGCAAAATTGTGTATACGCTGGATAACTCCGGCAAGGTGGTAAAGTCGGTGGATGAACTTTTGGAGCAAGTCCAGATATACTCCTACTCCCCAGACGGTTTTCTGGAAAAAGTTACGGACGGGGACGGCAATGTAACCCAATACAGCTGGAAAAATAATTCCTTGGACAAGATGATACAACCGGACGGTATTACCGTCCAGTATACGTATTCGAGCAATGAGAGTTTGGGGCTGCTTTGTGTGAATATAACCGAAAAAGGAGATAATAACCTGGCCCATCTGGGCTACTTCGGGAAGAACAGCCGCCTGCTTCCCGCCAAAATGGAGGATATAACTTCCGACGGCAAGGCGGCCCTTACAGTGGAATACAACTACACGGCTTTTGATGCCAATGCCCGCCTGACCGGCTACACCCAAACCACCATTCTTTCTGCCGGCTCCCTGGAAGCCCAATCCGTCAACACCTACAAACTCACCTGGAAGCCGCTGCAATAGTTTTTTGTAGGCACTAAAATGAGGCCGTGCATGGTCTCCGGACTCACAACTTCCGGAAGCCATGCACGGCCGCTATAAACTGCAATAGAAATTTACTTGTTCAGGAAATCCTTCACGGCATTTTGGATTTGCGTACTGGCTTCCTTGGTGTAATTGTTTTCATGAAGGAAAGCGTTGTCATGCCAGCCGCCAAAGTTCATGACCTTCACCACATTGGGATTCGCCTGGGCGGCGGCATCGGGAATTGCGCCACCGGTCCAAGGGTCGTTGGAGCCATAGACAAACACCATTTTCTGTTTGCCGGAGGATAGCCAGTTGCGGAGGTCCGTCATGAGCTTGCCGCCATCCCACTGACCTTCGTAGTAATCCCAGGAACGGGCGCGGCCAACCGCCTTTTCTTCTACTTCGTAACCGAGTGCCTGGGTGAAGAAGGCCTTCTCCGGCAGCCAGGAGAAATCCACGCCCACAGTGCCCAGTTCACGCACGGTGGCAACGCCGTATGCCATGTCCATCTTCGGGTCAATCCGCAAGGCCTGCATCTCTTGGACCGTATGGGTGCTGGCTTTGGTGTCATCGCCCTCTTCCTCTTCCTGTGCTTCTTTAACCAGCGCGTTGAACTCCTCTTCTGACATGAAGAGGAAGTGCAGAACCTGGTCCAGCGGGCTCATGAGGATGGTCACACCGGGCTTGTCACCCTCTTTGATGGGGTCCGGGTCGGGAACCATCTGGGCCCACTGGCTGAACGGGGTGTAAATGAAGCGGTCAATCAGGGTTTCCATATAGTCTACATAGAAGCCGGAGAGCATATGTGCTTCGGTGGCACCCTTAAACTGGGTCATGATGTTCCGGTAGTGTTCCACGGAGGCACTGTGGTAGCGGCATAGCACGGCGTCCCGCAGGGCCGGTTTGCTCTCGCACTGCAGCAGGATTTTGCGCAGGTTGGCATAGCCTACGGCCTCTTTGGAACCGGCGGGATAACCGGCACCGCAGCTTTCGAAGATGTATTTTCCCATGGAAGAATCCAGCGGGGTATCGGCCGTTCCGGCAAGGAACGGGGCGCAGAACGGGACATATAGGTCAAAGTCCTTCCAGCCTTTCTGGTCGGCGTAGTAGGCGTGCAGGGCGGCGGTGATGCCGCCTTTGCTGGCGCCCGTAGCTACCCACTTGTTCTGCTTGAACAGGTTGGCCTTGAGCATGGTTACCACTTCGTGAATGTCGCAGGCCGACTGTTCGGAGTACAGATAGGTAAAGTTCACATTGTTCATGTCTTCCGGCTGGGAATCGCCAAAATAACGGAACTCGATTTCCACGTAGTTGGCATTCAGGAAAGTGACCAGATCTTCCTGGAAACTATTTTGGCCGGTCATAGTCAGGGCATATCCCAAAGTTCCCACAACCACGGGATTTTTGAGGTCTGTCAGCTGCATGGCCACGCGCTGGTAGAAGGTGCCCTTGGCGGGGTCGTTGTGGTCCACCGGCTGGGCATAGGAGAAGAAGTACTGCTTCACATATCCGGCAGGCACCCCCTCCGCTTTTGTCTGGGCCTGGGGAAGGGCAGCCAGGCTGATGGTAACGTTGGAAACGCCTTTGATACCTCTGAGGACTTTGGTAATTTCATCGTCCTCGATTACCGGCACTTCCTGGTTTTGTTTTTTACTTTCATCGACAACTTCCTTCAAATACGTCTTGTTGCAGCCTTGCAGGGCTACAAGAAGCACGAGGGCGGAAGTGAAAATGCTGTATATCTTTTTCATCTTGTTCAATCTTTAGGTGTTATTTACCGGTAGTAATATACTGGATGGCTCTGTCCAGCTGGGAGTCGGGGCCCAGACCGTTGTTCCAGGCGGCCTTGTCCAGGTGTACCTCGATATCCGGCGTAACGCCAACGCCCTCCAAGAGTTGGCCATCCTTGGTAAAGGAAGCCTCGCAAGGGCAGTAAACATAAACCGGGGTCTCCCCTTCTACGCCGATATGGCCGGCATAGTTGACGCTGTAGGCGTCGTTGCCCATAAGGCCGCACAGGCCGCCCCAGGTACGCGTCCCCACCACCTTGGCGTTGTCCACCACCTTGGCGCCTACGGCGGTCATCTCGGACATGCTCACGGAATGGAGGTTAGTGAGGACGACGATGGGCTCGGTGACGGTTACATGCGCTCCTTCGTAAGTGGGCATAATCTGCGGAAGTATCGGAGAATAGTCGTACCGGCCGATGCCTCTTTTCATGCGGGTGTCCATCGCATGATGGCCACCGGAAGGCAGCAGGGCACCCAGAACGCAGGCATAGTCGCTGGCCATACCGCCGCCATTGCCGCGAACGTCAATGATGACACCGCCCAGTTGCTTGGATTTATGCAGTTCCTGAATGGCGTTGAACCAGGAATACCAGACCTCGGCAACCTGGGCGGAAAGCTGCTGGGCATAAGGCTGAAGCTTACTCTTCTCCGTGACGAAAGCAGTCAGGTACGGGGTAATGCTGAAGCTGTCAAAGCGGAGATAGGCAATGTTCCCCTCGAAGAGGGCATAGGTCATGTCGATGCCTGATTTTATCAGGTTCTCGTCCAGTACATGCACGCCGGGAATATTCAGATAGGCGTATTTCAGGGCAAGTGTGTTGATGCCATCGATAATCTGCGCATTCGACTTGAGGGCTCTCACCTGGTCAATCTCGTTTTCCATGGTTTTGGCAACGAACTCGCTAATCAGTTCTTCTTGCGTGACAAGGGTTTTCCTGGAGGTTGAATCCAGAATGCGTTTGGACCAGCCGGAGAGGGAATCCACCACACCCAGGAGCTGGGTGGACGCCGTGGCGTCTACCGTCCTGAAATCCTTCAGTTTGCCCGGAGTGTTATAATAATAGGTCAGACTGGGCTTAAGATTCTGTCCACCGACCTGGGCCTCGTTGTAGTCTTTTTCACGCTCCTTTTTGTTGCGGTCACTGTTGGGGCTTACCGCGATAAAATTGCCCGTCATGTGGTTTTGTACCATTATGAACAAATGACCGTCGTGCAGCGGGTCCACCACTTCCTGAACCAGTTCCCTCAGCTTGTCGTCCGTGACTTTGCCCGTCTTGGAAAGGGTGTCCAGTTCCGTAAACTTGGGATAGTATTTGTCGTACACGGCGTCCCAGTCCAGGCCCAGCTCTTTCTCGTAATCCCAGATGCCATAGTTGGAATTAAGGCCTTCCCACAGGATTTTGAATTTTTCGCCGTAGCTGTCTTTCGCCTTGTCCCAGGTTACGACATCCAAATAGGAAAAATTGCGGACGGTGTCGCTTTCTTTGCGGCAGGAGGCGAGCGAAAATACCATCATCGTCGCGATGGCTGCTCCTTTGATATAGTTTCTCATGGCTCTTTCTCGAATTAAAAGATGTAGTAAACGCCGGCTTGCAGGCCGATGGTGGTGTCGTAGCGGTAGTCTTTCACCTTCATGTACTCTTTCACCTGACTGGTAAGGCTGTAGTAGCAGCGGGCCTCAATCTGAACGCCCAGGTGCTTGTTGCAGCGGAGCTCCATGCCCACGCCGCCAACCAGGCCCATGTCCAGGCGATTATCTCTTTCCTGATTGAACGCCACCGGGCCGGCAAATTCGTAGGTTTTCTCGCTCATGACGTTATAGTCGGTGCCAAAGCGATGGCTGGTGAGCCAGAGACCGCCATAATAGCCCAGGTTGGCAAAACCGCGCAGCGGGAAATTGTCTCCGCCAAAACTGAACGATGCCATTACCGGGAGGAGCAGGTAGTTGTTCAGGTAGTTGTAGTCTACGTTGTTGAGGTCCGTACGGCTCATCTTGTAGTTCTTCTGTGCGAAGATAAGGTCTGCGCGGACGCCCAGCCATTTGTTGAATGAATACTGTCCGGAAATGCCGGAATTAAGGCCGAAAGCGCCGTTCAGGCTGAAGTCGGTCATGTAGTGCACATCCTGCGAATGGATGTTGTACACTGCCCCCTCAATGACGCCTACCCTCCACTGCGCACGGAGCCCAACAGGAAGCATCATGAGAACAGCGACAATCAAAAAAGCTTTGTTTCTCATATAAGTTAAAATTAGATACTACTAACTAAAAAAGCGTAACCTTGCGGTAAAAATCTTACAAATATACACTTTTTATTTTTATAAACAGGGTAATGAACTTTAGCGCGTGTAGGCAAGCGTGTTCAGGTCCCGGGAGTTGCCGCCATACAGCAGTTCCCACTCCCCTTTCTGCGGCACCATGCGCTGCCGGGCCTCATCCCACCACAGGAAGGTCTCTTCCGTGAGCGGGAGGCTCACTTCCACGCTTTGTCCGGACGGAACATGCACGCGTTTGTAGGCCCTTAGGGTTTTCCGGGGGCCTTCCGTGTCGGCGGGACGGCGCACGTACAGCTGCACCACTTCATCTGCGTCCACAGGGCCGATGTTGCTCACCTCCAGCACCAGTTGGTCTCCTTTTACCTGTGCCTTTCCGTAGGCAAAGGTGGTATAGCTGAGGCCGAAGCCGAAGGGGAACAGCGGCTCTCCCTCGAAGAAACGATAGGTGCGTCCTTTCATGGCATAGTCCTCAAAATCGGGCAGTTGCTCCACCCTCTTGTAGAAGGTGACGGGCAATTTCCCGGAAGGCGCTACGTCGCCAAAGAGCACATTCGCGATGGCCGTACCTCCTTCCTGTCCGGGATACCAGGCCTGCAGGATGGCGTCGCAGGACTGGGTTTCCGGCTCCAGGCCCATGGCACTGCCGGAGAAATTCACCAGCACCACTTTTTTGCCGGCATAATGCAGGGCCTGCAGCAGATGACGCTGTACTTCCGGCAGTTCGATGCTCTCGCGGTCCCCGCCCTTGAATCCGGGCAGCGGAACGTCCATCTCCTCCCCTTCCAGCTTGGGAGAAATGCCGCCGGCGAACACCACGACATCGTACTCATCCAGGCGTTCGGCACTGATATCGTCACCAACCAGCTCGCAACCTTTATAATAGACCAGGTTCTCTACGCGTTCCTTCAGGGCATCCAGCAGGGTGACGCTATGCTCCGGAACCGGGTTGTAATTGCCCCAGAGCATTTCGCGGTCGTTGGCGTTGGGCCCCACCAGGGCGATGCGCGCCTTAGGGTCCAGCGGCAAAACATCGTCCTTGTTCTGCAGAAGGACGATGCTTTCCTGCGCCATCTTCAGCGACAGCGCACGGTGCTCCTCCCCTTCCACGATCTCGTCCGGGAGCGAGGCCCAGGGCTCCACGTTCCCGTCCAGTTCTCCCAGGCGAATGCGGGCGGCAAGCAGGCGCTCCAGGCTGCGGTCTACGTCTTTCTCGTCCAATAAGCCCTGCCGGACGGCCTCCGGGATAAAACGATAGGTGTCGCCGCAGTTCAAATCCGTGCCGTTGTGCACGGCCGCCGCAGCCGCATGGGGCCCGTCCGGGCTGAATCCGTGACGGCCTTCCTCGTAAAAATCGGCAATGGCCCAGCAGTCGGAAAGGACAATTCCCTTGTAGCCCCATTCGCCGCGCAAGATAGTGTTTACCAGGTAGTTACTGGCGCCGCAGGGCTCTCCGCGGAAGCGGTTGTAGGCAATCATGACCTCCTGTACATCGGCCTTGGTAACCAGGTCTTTGAAGGCGGGAAGGTAGGTTTCGCGAAGGTCCCTTTCGCTTACTTCCGCGTTATAGCTGTGCCGGTTCCATTCCGGACCGGAGTGCACGGCAAAGTGCTTGGCGCAGGCGTGCGCTTTGAGGACTTCTGCGGTCGATGGCCCCTGCAGGCCGCGGACCACGGCCATGCCCAGGGTGCCGGTCAGGTACGGGTCTTCCCCGTAGGTCTCCATGCCGCGACCCCAGCGCGGGTCCCGGAAAATGTTGATGTTGGGCGTCCAGAAGGTGACGCCCTGGTACCAGCCCACCCGGCCGCTCTCCAGCGCTTGGCGATTCTTGACGCGGGCCTCGTCACTGACGGCGGTAAACACCTTATTCACAAGGGGTTCGTCAAAAGAAGCCGCCATGGCAACGGGCATGGGAAACACGGTGGCTTTTCCGTTGCGGGCCACCCCGTGCAGGGCCTCGTTCCACCAGTTGTAGGCGGGAACGCCCAGCGCTTCTACGGGCTGGGAATCGTGCATCATCAGGGAGGCTTTTTCCTCGATGGTAAGTTGGGCAATCAGTTTTTGGGCGCGCTTTTCAGGCGTCTGGGTGCAGGCCGTTGCAAGGAGCATGGCGGCGCAGGCAAGTTGGATGGTTTTCATGTTATATAGGGTCAACGTCTATGGTCAGGTGTCCGGTATACTTGTGTGTTTTTTCAAACAGGTTGATGGCCTGCAGCAGTTGTCTTTTCCGCTCCTGCAGGAATTTGTCGCGTGGCAGCATGATACGGATTTGCCGGATGTACTGGTCTGCAATCTTGTCCACCGTGGGGGTATACGGGCCCACAGAGGGCAGTGGCAGGCTCTGCGCCAGTTCCCGGGCCAGGTAGTTCAGGCGCTTCTCGTTGGCATCTTTCAGGGTCAGGTGAATCAGGCGCGTATAGGGCGGATAGCCAAAGAGCCTGCGCTCTTCCAGGAGCTGGGCGGTGTTGTCTGCCTGTTCTCCCAGGCGGGCAAAGACGGGATGGTTTGGTTCCCGGGTCTGGATGACAAAAAGGCCGGGGATGCCCCGCCGTCCGCTGCGGCCGCGGAACTGTTCCAGAAGCTGGATGGCGTGTTCGTCGGCCCGGAAGTCCTGCTGCCCCAGGATATTGTCGGCCTGGATGACTGCAACCAGGGACACGCCGGCGAAGTCAAAGCCCTTTGTAACCACCTGTGTGCCAACCAGAATGTCAATTTCTCCCTTGGCAAACTGCCGGATGGTCCGGGCCTCCGCCTGGCTGGCGTCGCTGTCCAGCCGCGCAATACGGGCCCGGGGATAAAGGGCCTGCAGCTCTTCCTCGATTTTCTGGGTGCCGGCGCCCAGTGGCTGCAGGGCGCCTCCGCAGTGGTCACACTTCCCTGTATAGGGCTCTGTATGGCCGCAATAATGGCACACCAGGCGTTCCGGGTGAATGTGCAGGCTCAGGGAAACGTTGCAGTGCGGACACTTGGGAATGGTGCCGCATTCGGTGCATTGGACGGCGGGCGCATACGAGCGGCGGGAGCGCAGCAGTACGGCCTGCCCGCCGGCTTCCAGTGTGTGGGAAAGCTCCTTTAGCAGCTTGAGCGAAAGGCTGCCCGTCATACCGTTTTTCCGGCGCTCCGCCACGGTGTCCACGATGAGCACTTCCGCTTCTTCGCCTTTATGGAAGCGTTGCTTTAGGTCCACCTTTACAAACTTGCCATTTTCAGCGTTATAGAGAGACTCTAAAGACGGGGTGGCGCTGCCCAGAATGACGTGCGCCCCCTGCACCAGGGAGAGCATGATGGCACTCTCGCGGGCATGGTAACGCGGGGCCGGGGAATCCTGCTTGAAGGAGTTGTCGTGTTCCTCGTCCACAATGATGAGCCCCAGGTTCCGGTGCGGCAGGAACAGGGCCGACCGGGTGCCCAGGACCAGGTATTGCGGAGCTTCCAGCACGGCCTTGGTCACAGCTGCCCGCCGGGGCCAGGTTTTGGCGCTGTGATACACCAGCGTATCTGGGAACACTGCGGTCACCCGGTCCTCCAGCTGCCGGGAAAGGGCAATTTCCGGGACCAGGAAGAGGACACTCTTTCCCTCTGCCAGGGTTTCGCGGGCCAGTTGCAGGTAGAGTTCCGTTTTTCCGGCGCCGGTGACGCCGTGCAGCAACACCGTTTTACCGGCGCCAAATGCTATGCGCACTGCTGCAGCAGCCTGCTCCTGCTCCCGGGAGAGTTGTACTTCCCTGCCCGCTTCCGATGCCGCCTTGGGCGGTTCCGCAGCCACACGGTCCCTTAGCAGGGCGGCTTTGTACACTTCGCCGATGGTGCACAGATAATACGTGGCAAGCGAGCGCCAAAAGGCAATTTCCTGTTCAAAGACGGGGGGCAGTTCCCGCTCTATGGCCTTGATATACAGGATTCTATCTACCAACTGTTCCGGGGGCGTGACCCCCACAGCGGAGACTACGGCTATGTAGTCTTTTCCGGCAAATTCCACCTTCACGCGATCCCCCACTGCTACCGGTGTTTCCACCAGATAGTAGGGCTCCCACTCCAGTTTGAGCGGAAGAATGACCTGTATGAAGGTGCTCTCGTCCATAATGGACAAAGATAAAACTTTTCTTTCGATTTATCGTCTGCCTGCAGCAGGTATTCAGGTGTGGAACTTTTTGTGGAACATTTCTTGCGCGTGTCAGGAATTATCACTAATTTTGTCTGTTTTATCGGGCCGTATGCCCTTTAACCTGACTGTATGGGAAAAATCATCGCCATCGCCAATCAAAAAGGCGGCGTGGGTAAAACCACCACTGCCATCAACCTGGCTGCGTCCCTGGCCGTTCTGGAGAAGAACGTCCTCGTTATCGACGCAGACCCCCAGGCCAATACCACTTCCGGCCTTAACTTTGACCCGGAGAACAGCGACCATCGCACGCTGTATGAGATCCTTATCGGCAAACTGCGCGCAGAGGACGCCCTCATCCAGACGGAACTGCCCAAGCTGCACATGATTCCTTCGCACATCAATCTGGTGGGCGCAGAGATAGAACTGCTGGAGGTCCGTGATCGCGAATCGGTGCTCAAAAAGGCCCTGGAGCCCATCCGGAACAACTATGACTTCATCATCATAGACTGCTCCCCTTCCCTGGGCCTCATTACGGTGAACTGCCTTACGGCGGCGGATTCCGTGATTATTCCCGTGCAGCCGGAATTCTTTGCGCTGGAGGGCCTGGCCAAGCTCATCCAGACCATCCGTCTGGTGCAAAACGGCATCAATCCCTCCCTGGCCATCGAGGGCTTTGTGGTTACCATGTTCGACGGTCGCACCAAGGTGCACAACCAGGTGGTGGCCCAGCTCCGGGACCACTTCAAAGATATGGTGTTCAACACGGTAATCGCCCGTAGCATCCGCCTCAGTGAGGCCCCCTCGTACGGAAAGCCCATCATCCTGTACGATGTCATGAACAACGGTACGGCCAACTACATGAACCTGGCCAAGGAAGTCCTGGACAAAAACGCGAACTACAATGGCTAAACAGCAGCAATTCGGCCTGGGAAAAGGCCTGGGCGCCCTTCTGGGCGGAGAAGACCTTACAGAACTCAGAAAGCCTGTCGGATACATCAATAAACAAGTGGTTACGGCCGAGGACAAACCCAAGGACACCTCGGACGTACTGCGCATCCCCGTGGAACTCATCGAGCCCAACCCGTACCAGCCCCGTATGAATTTTGACAACGAGGCCCTGCGGGAACTGGCAGACTCCATCCGTACCTTCGGCCTCATCCAGCCCATCACCGTTCGGCGCAAAGGAGACGGCAAATATCAGATTATCAGCGGTGAACGCCGTTACCGGGCTTCCATCATGGCCGGCATGGACATGATTCCCGCGTACATTCGCGACGCCTCGGAACAGGGCATGCTGGAAATGGCCATCGTGGAAAACATCCAGCGGGAAAACCTGGATCCCATAGAGGTGGCCATGAGCTATCAGCGCCTCATGGAGGAATGCCGTCTCACGCAGGAGCAAATGGCCGACCGTGTGGGCAAAAAACGCGCGTCCGTGGCCAACCAGCTGCGGCTGCTCAAGCTCCCTGCCAAGGTGCAGCATGACCTCAAAGTGGGCCTGGTGAGCGTCGGACACGCCAAGGTGCTGCTGGGCGTAGAGAATCCGGCCCTGCAGGAGGCCCTGTGCGACGCCATCGTCAAGCACGGTCTTTCCGTGCGCCAGCTGGAAGAGAAAATCCAGTCCCTGGGCAACACCAAATCGGCCACGCCCAAAGCCGCCGCAGAGCCCGTGGAACTGCCGCAGATGTATTATCGGCTCCTGGAAAACCTGGGCCGATATGTGGGCGAAAACAGCCTCTCGCTGCGCCGTAGCAAGGATGGCAAGAGCGCCATCACCATTCGTTTTGCCTCGGACTCCCAGGCGGAGGAATTCTTAAAGGCACTGGATCCGCGATGAAACTGTACCGCCTGGTCATTATTGCGCTGAGCCTGTTTGTCGCCTTGCCGCTGGCCGCCCAATACCGGGACGACCAATTCAAGCGCGATGCCTTTACGCAGACCTATGCGGATACCACCCAGAAGGCCACCACGGACTCCTCTGCCCTCTTCAGTTTCAAGGAATTCTTTGGCGGGCTCGCCGGCAAGAACAAAGCTTCGCTCAAAACGCTCACCATTGGCTCGGCGGTGTTTATCGGCTCCAACCAAATTTACAACCGGCAATACTGGAAGCTGCCCATCGTGTATGGCGGCATCGGCGCCGGCATTTACGGCGGCATCCGCTGCAATCAGCTGTATAAGAGTACGCAGGACAGTAAATACCAGACATACAGTATTTTATCCTTTGTCGGGGCGGGCTTGTTCTATTGGGGCTCCCTCATGGACGGAGCCATCATGTTCAAGAGCGACAAAAAGCCGGACCCGGCCAAGGCCACGGTGTATTCTTTGCTGCTCCCCGGTTTGGGACAAATCTACAACGGCGAGGCCTGGAAGGTGCCCATCTACTGGGGCCTGATGGCCGGCAGCATTCATTTCTGGGTAGACAATTCGCGCCAGTACCAGCGCTGGAAATGGATTCACAACCAGGCTACTTCAACGGAAAAACAGGTGACAGACACACCGCCATGGTCCGGTGACAATGCCAAATACTACAGAGACGTTTACCGCAGGTACCGGGACTACTCCATCCTGGCGTTCGCCGTTTCGTATTTGCTGCAGGTGATCGATGCCAACGTATTTGCCTATATGCAGGATTTTGAGGTGTCGGACGACATTTCCATGCGTATAGAGCCCTCTGTAATTCCCGTTAATTATGCTACCAGTTTCTCTGTTCCGTCCACGCCGGCCGTGGGGATGCGAATTGGTGTAAAGTTTTAGTTGGTATGAAAAAAACGTTTGTCTTTCTGGCACTTATGCTTCTGGTTTCTCCGTTTTGGGCCGGTGCACAGAACCATAAAAGCCGCAAACAACTGCAGAAAGAAAACGCAGCGCTGCTCCAACGCATCGAGCAGTTGGAAGCGGAATTGGAGGGGTACCGCACGGATGCCTCCGAGCGGGCTGCCATCGAGACAGAACTTTCCGGAGAAAACGAGAACAAGGTGGCGGCTGCCCTGGAGGACTATACTTCCAGCACGGATACCCTGCTGGGCCAGTGGTATATGCACCGCAGGAGCCATTCATCGGCCCGGGAACAGTACAATATGGATTCCGTGCGTTTTACCACGGATGTCCCGGATTCGGTGCTCATGCAGCGGCTGACGGCCATGAATTCGTTCATTACGCTCCCCTACAATGAGACGGTAAAGAATTACATGATTCTTTATTCGGAGAAGATGCCCCGGAAGATGGGAGAGATGATGGGTCTGTCGGAGTATTATATGCCCATCTACGAGGAAACTTTCCGCCGCTACGACCTTCCGGAAGAACTGAAGTATCTGGCCGTGATTGAGAGTGCGCTCAATCCGCGGGCAGAGTCCCGTGTGGGCGCTCTGGGCCAGTGGCAGTTTATGTATCGTACCGCCAAAAGCTACGGACTCCGGATCGATTCTTTTGTCGATGAGCGCATGGATCCCATACTGGCGGTAGATGCCGCTGCCCGCTATCTGCGGGACGCCTACCGCATTTTCCAGGACTGGCCGCTGGCCATATCGTCCTATAACTGCGGCTCCGGGAATGTGAACAAAGCCATTAAGCGGGCCGGCGGAAAAACCGATTTCTGGGACGTGTACGAGTACCTGCCGAGGGAAACGCGCGGGTACGTGCCGGCCATGGTGGGTGCCATGTATGCCTTCCGCTATGCCTCGGAGTACGGGCTGGTCGCAGAGCCCATGTCCATGCCCATCTATGTGGACACGGTTCACGTGCACAGGAACCTCCATTTTGCGCAGGTAAGCGAGCTCCTGGGCATTCCCATGGACGACCTTCGGGACCTGAATCCGCAGTACCACAAAGACATTGTTCCGGGCGCCTCCGGAGACGAAATCCTGCGCCTGCCGTTCAACTACACGTCCCCCTTCCTGGATTTGGCCGATTCCGTGTACAACTACCGCAAGGCGGAGCTCTTCACGGATGCCGTGAAAGATGGCCGGGCCGTGGTTTCCGGCCGCCCTGTGGTCACTTCCCGTCCCGGTTCCACAGGAGAGTGGGTAATCTATAAGGTGAAGTCCGGCGACACCCTGGGTAAAATCGCCCGCCGCAATCACTGTACCGTGAAGCAGCTCATGAACTGGAACAAACTCAAGAACGACAGGCTTTCCATTGGCCAAAAACTCAAAGTTTCCCGCAAATAGCCCCATCCGGAAGGGACGGGGCTTTGAAGTGACAGGGGAAACGCTTAGAACCGGTCCATCACGGAGAAAATCCGTTCGCGGACTTCATCGATGCTGCCTACGCCGTCAATCTCATGGTACTTGCCGGCCTCCTTGTAAAAGGCAACGAGCGGTTCGGTTTTGGCGTGGTAGGTTTTGATGCGGTTTTCCACGATTTCCGGACGGGCGTCATCGGCACGGCCTTCAATGGTGGCCCTGTGGGCGATGCGCTCGTGGATGAGGGCGTCCGGAATCATGAGCGATACACAGGCGGTTACGCCTTCGCCGGATTTAGCCAGCATGCTGTCCAGCGCCTCTGCCTGGGCAATGGTGCGCGGAAAACCGTCCAGCAAGAAGCCATCGACACCCTTGGTGGAGCGGAATTTGGATTCAATCATGCCTTCCACGACCTCGTCCGGGACCAGATTGCCTGCATCGATCAGGGCTTTGGCCTGCTTCCCAAGCTCCGTGCCGGCAGCGATTTCACTGCGCAGGAGTTCTCCGGTGGATAGGTGGCAAAGGTGGTAGCGTTCTACCATCTGACCGGCCTGGGTGCCTTTTCCGGCGCCCGGAGGCCCAAACAGAACATAATACTTCATGTGGTTAGTCGTCTAAAACGTAAATGTCCTTGATATTGCGCCCAAGTTCGTCATAGTCCAGGCCGAAGCCCACGATGAACCGGTTGGGAATTTCCATGGCAACGTAGTCCAGTTTCACGTCTTTCTTGTACACTTCCTTCTTGAGCAGGAGGGTGCACACGCGAATGTCTTCTGCCTTCTTTTCCTTAAGCTGCTCTGTCATGGCAACGATGGTGTTGCCCGTATCCACAATATCTTCTACAATGATTACCCGCCGGCCTTCCAGGTTGGTTGGAAGCGGCACTTCCGTTTTTACCACACCGGTGGAACTGGTGCCTTCATAGGACGAGAGTTTGCAGGCCTTGAGAACAAGCGGGAAGGTTAGCCGTTTAAGCAGTTCTGCGGCAAAGATGACCGCCCCGTTCAGGGTGCACAGGAAAATGGCGGGGGCCTCATCCGTGCAAGTTGCATAGTCCTTGTTCAGACGCTCCGCCACGGAATCGATGGCTTTTTCGATTTCCTCGTTGGGAATAAAGCGACGGAAAGTTTTGTCGTGAAGGGTAATTTTGTCCATGTGGAATTGTATTATTGTACAAATATAATTAAAAAACAGCAAAAAATCATGTGAAACAACACAAGTTATCAACAGGTGCTGTTCTTTTTGCCCATTCCTTTGTACCTTGTGGGCATGAGAAGGCTTGTGTGTTTGACTGTTTTCCTGCTCTTTGCCTGGTGGGCATGGGCGCAGGACGAGGAAGTTCTCCGGGCGGCCCGCTTTCTTTCGGGCGCCTCCTCCGATGAAGAAGTGGACGCGTATTGGGTTTCGCAGCTGGAAGCCCGACAGGGCCGGCGTATCCGGATTAACAGTGCACGTATCCGCTCCGACGGGCTCCTAACCGCGTACCAGATCGCTTCGCTGTCCGACTACCGCTCGACGGCCGGCGACATTCTCTCTTGGGAAGAGCTGGCGTTGGTCGATGGTTTTTCCGCGGAGCTTGTCGCCGTGCTGCGCCCCTTCCTTTCGCTGGCGTCGGACCGCTTGCCCGGTGTGGCCGATACGGTTCGCGTGCGGGCATCGGCCCTGGTGCGCGGAACGCTGTCTTCGATTGGCGGAAAAGCCAAGGTATCAGGCAGTTGGTGGCGTGCAGGCGGCGCCTGGAGAGGCAAGGATGGTACATTTTACGGAGAGGCCCGTTTCCGGGGGCATACGCTGCTGATAGGCGATTTCAACGCCCGATACGGGCAGGGACTCTCGTTCTGGAGCGGCTTTTCCATGAGCAGTTTATCCACGGTGGATGCGTTTATCCGACGGACGCCGGGCATTTCGCCGGTATGGTCGTATTCCTCGGAGCAGGTGCACCGGGGCGCGGCCTATTCCTATAGTGGAACGCATTGGCAAGCCACGGCCTTTGGCGCTATAAACGGGCTGGTGGGTGTGCATGCGGCATGGCTGGGAAGGCACGGGCAAGTGGGGACGACGGCCTCCTATACGTTTGGAATGCCGGCCTCGCTGACGGCTTCTGTCGACACGCGCTGGAACTGGCGCGGCTGGGATGCCGCTGGAGAAGTGGCCTGGAAGAATGGTTCGATTGCCGCTCTGGCGGCATTCCGAGGTCCTGTCGGCCCCATCAAACTGGCTTTTCAAGGGCGGGTGCTACCCTCCCGCTTTTCCGGGAAAAAGAACGGGGAATATGCCCTGGCGGCAGGTGGGGCGTTTTCCTCCGAACGGCGGGTGGGGTTGGCGGGACGTTCCGGTTTTGGCAGCAGCTTGCCCAGACACCAGGTTTGCCTGACGATGGATGCGGCCCTTCTGCCCATTCCTTCCGTGGGGCCTTCGCGCTTCCAGGTAAGGGTGTACGCAGGGTGGCAGTGGCAGGTGGCATCGGCCTGGGCCCTGGATGTGCGGTTTACGGAAAGGTACCGGAACTACGAACGTCCGCGGCACGACTTCCGGCTGGACGGGAAGTTCGGGATGGGGCCGTGGAGTGCGGTTTCACGGCTGGAAGTGGTTCAGTGTGAGAAGTTTGGCTTTCTAAACTACTGGGAGTTCGGTTACAAGGATGAAGGAATCTGGAGTGCGTACTTCCGGCTCACGGGATTTGTGATCGACCAGTGGAACGACCGCATCTACGTATACGAGCGGGACGCGCCCGGGAACTTCTCCGTCCCGGCCTACTCCGGCCGCGGCGGGGCGGTGTCGGTGGTGGGCGCCTGGAAGCACCGCTTCCGCCGGCTTACCCTCAAAGCCTACCTCCGCGGCAGCTGGATGGTCCGCGTCGGGCGCCCACCCACCCCCGCCCTCGCCCTCCAGCTCCACTGCGACCTGTAGGCCCCCTCCTCCGGCGCTGAGGGTCCAGGGAGTGGACCTTCGACACCGGAAAGGGGCCGAAAAGGGCGCTGAGGGTCCAGGGAGTGGACCTTCGACAGCCGGAAAGGGGACCAAACAGGCGCCGAGGGTCCTGCGGATGGACCTTCGACAGCGGAAAGGGACTGAAAAGGGCGTCGAGGGTCCTGCGGATGGACCTTCGAAGCCGGAAAAATGCTGAAACAGGCGCTGAGGGTCCAGGAAGTGGACCTTCGAAGCCGGAAAGGGGCCCAAACAGGCGCCGAGGGTTCTGCGGATGGACCTTCGACAGCGGAAAGGGGCCGAAAAGGGCACTGAGGGTCCAGGGAGTGGACCTTCGAAGCCGGAAAGGGGCCCAAACAGGCGCCGAGGGGCCTGCGGATGGACCTTCGAAGACAGGATGATTAAATTTTTAAACAACATTGATATGAAACTATTTTTTATTACTACCAAAAACCTGGAAAACAAGGTATGGTTCAGGGATGATGAAGACTACAAAGTGGGCATGAACAAAGTGGTACTTGTTGCGGCCCTGCTTGGAATTCGCGTCATCTCCTTTATCCTGATGTCTAACCACGTTCATTTTCTCATCGCCTGCGAATCACGGCGGGAGGCGGAACAATTTATCAACACGTATAAAAATCAGTATTCCAGGCATGTACAGCACAAATACGGCGTGCGGGAACTTCTGCGACGGAACCAGGTGGACATTCAGGAAATCGAAAATTTGAATGAGGCGGTCGAACGTGTCATAGCCTACATTCAGATGAACTGCGTAGCGGCCAATATCTGCTCGCATCCCTCGCAGTATCCATGGGGAACTGGAGCGTGTTTCTTCAGCGAGGTGCATGCGAAAGGGATATCGACCGAGAATATTTCCATGAAGAAACTGAAGCATCTCTGTCACAGTAATCAGGATATCCCCGGAACTTATCTGATAAGCGAGACGGGATATATTCTTCCGGAATCGTACGTTGACGTTGCTTCCGTCGAGAGGTTATTCGGCACGCCAAAACGGTATAACTATTTCTTAATCAGTTCCTCGAAGGCTCGAAAGAGAAGGGATGCGGAAGACGATTTACCTTCCTTCAAGGACACAAATGTGATTGCGGGGGTAAGGGATTTGCTCGACAGTCTGTTCCATAAGCAGCACATCTCTCAACTGACCTACGAAGAATGTACCGAGCTTCTGAAACAACTGAAATATCGTTTCTCAAGCAACATCCAACAACTGTCCCGTACGACGGGGCTATCGTACGAAGAAGTTGCTAAAATGCTGGATAGTTTGTAGTTACAGTTCTAGACGGAGGACTCTTATGGGACGGTTCGTACCTTGATATTGTGTCGGGTCGATAATATTTTCTCCTGTTGGTACGAACCCGCATTTTTCCATTACCCGCCCGCTGGCAGGATTGTCCACAAAGTGTCCACTGATGAGTGAGTTGATATTCGTATTTTGACGGATATCCTCAATCATGAGTTTTAATGCCTCCGTGCAAATACCTCTGTTCCAATAGGGTTTGGCAATCCAGTAGCCAACCGTGGGCTCATCGGACCGTGCAGGGAGATTGCAGTCGCAGGAAGGGCCGTAGCCAATGGCCCCAATAACATCTCCGTTCTCTTTCCAGATGATAGCCCAAGTGGTGTCGTTGTGGAAGAGGGTTCGAATAATCTTCTGGCTTTCTTCCCGAGTTTGGTGTGGCGGCCATCCGGCCCGGGGGCCGACCAAAGGGTCCGACGCCCATCTGAATAGCGCGTCCGCGTCGCTCTCACGCCACTCCCTGAGTATGATTCGGTCCGATTCCATCATGCTACCCATGTATTCCGTGTGCACAAATATACATAAAAATCTTCGAAAGAGGCGCCGAGGGTCCAGGAAGTGGACCTTCGAAGCCGGAAAGGGGCCAAAACAGGCGCTGAGGGTCCAGGGAATGGACCTTCGACAGCGGAAAGGGGCCAAAACAGGCGCTGAGGGTCCAGGGAATGGACCTTCGACAGCGGAAAGGGGCCGAAAGAGGCGCTGAGGGTCCAGTGGATGGACCTTCGAAGCCGGAAAGGGGCCAAAACAGGCGCTGAGGGTCCAGTGGATGGACCTTCGACAGCGAAAAGGGGCCGAAAGAGGCGCTGAGGGGCCATGGAGTGGACCTTCGACAGCGGAAAGGGGCCAAAAAGGGCGCTGAGGGTCCAGGGAGTGGACCTTCGAAGCCGGAAAGGGGCCGAAAGAGGCGCTGAGGGTCCATGGAGTGGACCTTCGACACCGGAAAGGGGCCGAAAAGGGCGCTGAGGGTTCCCCATAGGGGAACTTTGTTTTGTTGCGGAATATTCCTTATATTTGTGTGTTTAACACAAAGTAGACAATATGCATCGGATATTCCTGCCGCTATACCACTTCTTCCGGAAGCACAAGGTGCTCATGTACCTGCTGCTCATCGCTTCCACGCTCCTGTTCGGTTATTACGGACTCCAACTGGAGTATGAAGAAAACATTGTCAAACTGCTCCCCCGCTCTTCAACGGACAATGAACTGGCTTTCAGTGACATTGGCCTAAAGGACAAAGTGTTCCTGCAAATCACTTCCAAGGACACACTGAATCCGGTGGAACCGGCCCGGCTGGGAGAGGCCATGGAAGAATTCTGCGGCATGCTGGAAAAGCAGAACGAGGAAACCCATTACATTGCGGGTATCTTCTACACCCTGGACGTAGACACTGCCCTGGACGCCATGGATTTTGCGCTGGCGCATCTCCCCTCCTTCATGGATACTTCCCTGTATGCGGGTTTTGAGCAGGCCCTCACCCGGGAAGCCATCGACGAGCAAATGGAGGAAAACTTCCAGATTATCCAGAACGATGAAACCGGCGAAGCCACCCAGATGGTGGCCATGGACCCCCTGAACCTGCGTTCCGTGCTCCTGAACTCCATCATGGAAGGCGGTTCTTCCATGGGCGGTCTCACCATAGAAGACGGTCATCTGTTCTGCCCGGACAAAACCGTTGCCCTGGCCTTCCTGACCCCGGCCTTCGACGGCCTGGATTCCGGCGCAGGCACCCGCTTCGTCCATGCCGTCCAGCAAAGTGCAAAAGCCTTTGAGGCTGCCAATCCGGATATCCATGTACTGGTACATGGCACTCCCCTGGACAGTGTGTCCAATGCGAGCACCATCAAGCGTGATCTGGTCTGGACCATCGGCCTGTCCCTGCTGCTCATCCTGGTTATTATCATCATGAGCTTCCATCGCTTCTCCTTCGTGTGGCAGCAAGTGGTCCCCGTAATATACGGCGCCCTCTTTGCCCTGGCCTGCATGTACTGGATCAAGGGAGGCGTCATGTCCCTGATGGCCCTGGGCCTGAGCGCCATTGTGCTGGGTGTAGCCATCAGCTACTGCCTGCATGTGCTCATCCACTATTACTACGTGGGCGATGCAGAAAAAATGCTCAGGGATGAGAGCACGCCCGTATTCATGGGCTGCGTCACCACGGTAGGCGCCTTCATGGGCCTGCTCTTTACGGAAAGTGACCTGCTCAGGGATTTCGGCCTGTTCGCCACCTTCTCCCTGATTGGCAACACCTTCTTCGCCCTAGTGTTCCTGCCGCATTTCCTGCGCAAGGACCAGATTATCTTCAAGCGCACGCACGGCTTCCCGCTGGTGGAGAAATTCAACAACCTCCCCTGGGACCGCAACAAATGGTTCATCGGCGCCCTTACCCTCCTTATCATCGTTGGTATTGTCATGAGCCCGCGCGTGAAGTTCGACAGCGACCTGGGCAACCTGGACTACGACAATGCCACCCTCAAGGAAGCGCAGGACCTTTACAATACCAAGAATGCCGATGGCTTTGCGCACGCCTACTTCGCCGCCTGGGACGAGCAAGACATGGACAAGGCCATGGCCTACAATGCAGCCTTCTATGTCCATCTGGATTCCCTGCAGCAGGCGGGCGTCATCAAGGGTTACTCCCCTATCTCCGGCCTGGTTTTCCGTTCTACGCAGGACCAGCAGGTACGTATCCAGGCCTGGAAGCAGTTCTGGACCCGCTCCCGCGTGGCGCAGCTTCGCCGGGATCTGACAGAATCGGCCAAGGCTTACCAACTGCCAGCCAATCTGTTCGATTCCTTCTTTGCGCTGCTCCGGCAAAAGTACGAACCCGGCAATCTCATTGAGGAGGGCATCGTTCCTCCCGGCCTCCTGGCCAACTTCTATGAGTCGCAGGAAAGCGGCCGGCAAATGTTCTTCACAGAGGTTTCCTACCCGCGTGAGGACCAAAACCGGGTCTGGCATGCCATCACGGCCGCCAATCACGTGATTGTGCTGGAACCGTTCTTCTATTGCCGCGACATGGTGGAAATCATCCATGAGGACTTCAACACCACCCTCTGGATTTCCAGTATCTTTGTGCTCCTGGTGCTGCTGTTTAGTTTCCGCAACCTCTGGATTGCCCTTATCGCCTTCTTGCCCATGTTCGTGAGCTGGTACGTGATGCAAGGCTACATGGCCATCTTCCACCTGGAGTTCAACCTCATCAATATTGTCATCTCTACCTTCATATACGGCATCGGTGTAGACTATAGTATCTTTGTGATGGAGGGCCTCCTGGCAGAGGCCCGGCGCGGAGAAAAATCCATGCTCAACTACCACAAAGTGGCCATTTTCTACAGTGCCATGGTGCTGGCCATTGTGACCTTCTCGCTCATTTTTGCGCGACATCCGGCCATCCATTCCATCGGCCTTATCACGCTCATCGGCATGGCTTCCACCATCCTGATCACCTATTCCCTGCAACCGTTTATTTTCCGTCAGCTGTGCAAATACCGCTTCTTCCGTCGCGGATTCCGCATCCCTGAACAGTAACCTATGCTGGACGCAGAACTGTACCTGAACCTGATTTGTGGCGGTGCCGCCAACCTTTCCCGGAACCGCCAGCGTATCAACGACCTCAATGTGTTTCCTATCCCGGACGGAGACACAGGAGACAACATGTTCATGACCATAGAGGCCGGCACACATGCCAGCGGTTCCAGCCTGACGGAAATGGCCGATTCCGTAGCCCGGAGTATGCTACTGGGCGCCCGCGGCAATTCCGGTGTTATCCTCTCCCGCATCTTTGCCGGCATCGCCAAAGGTGTAAAAGGAAGGGATCAGGCCGATATGCCCACCTTCTGTAGCGCCATGCAACAAGCTGTGGATGAAGCCTATAGCGCCGTTTCGCAGCCGGTAGAAGGCACCATCCTCACCGTGCTTCGCGAGGGCGTTGCAGGTGCACGGGACGCCGCCACCCTGGAAGCCTATCTGGACTGGTGGATTGCCGCTATGGGAACGGCCCTGGAACACACGCCGGAGCAGTTGGATGTGCTTAAAAAAGCCGGCGTAGTGGACAGCGGCGGCGCAGGACTTGTGTGTATTGCGCAAGGGATGCGGATGGCGCTGGAAGGGATGCACCCGGTCGGAGACGTGGGAAATGCAAGCGGCGCCTCCACCATGCCCTGCCCGGACCTGAACGCCTTCACGGAAGACAGTGTCCTGGAGTATGGTTACTGCACGGAGTTTCTCCTCCGCCTGCAGCGCTCCAAAGTGGACCCGGACACCTTCGACGAGCGCATCATCCGGGATTGGCTTTTAACCCAAGGGGACTCCCTGGTGTTCTTCCGCGACGGCAGCATCGTAAAAGTGCATGTGCACACCCCGGACCCGGGCGCGGTGCTCAGCAAGTGCCGCGAGTGGGGCGAATTTCTCATCGTCAAGGTAGAGAACATGACCCTTCAGCACCATGAAAACCACATGGAAACGCGTTTCAAACGCAGCCGCAAAGCCCTGGGAACGGTTACCGTGGCCGCCGGCAAAGGCCTCACGGAAACCTTCAAGGAAATGGGGGCCGATGTCATTATCGAAGGCGGTCAAACCATGAATCCGCCGGTAGAACGCTTCTTGGAAGCCTTTGACCAGGCCGCGGCAGACACCATCCTGGTTTTCCCCAACAACGGCAACATCCTTCTCACCGCCCGGCAGGCAGCCGGCCTGTACAAAGATGCCCGCGTAGAAGTCATTCCCACCCGTACGCTCGGAGAAGGGTATTTTTCCCTGGCCAACCTGGATGCGGAGCTGCCTACAGACCAGCTGGTCCAGTCCCTCGCGGAGGCGGCCGCATCGGTTACCACCGGCCACATCTCCCGGGCCATCCGCAGCACGGCAGAAGCCCACGAAGGAGACTATATCGGCTTTAGCGGAAAAGACATCCTCTGCAGCAGCGCCAGCCGCCTGCAAGCAGCGGAGGAACTTGCCGCTAGGCTGGAGGCCGGAAAGGCCGATATCCTCATGCTCCTGCAAGGGGCCCTGGTCCCTTCGGCGGAAGCAGCACAACTCAAAAGCGCCCTCGAAAAAACCTATCCGCGCACGGAGGTCATTCTCCTTGATGGCGGACAACCCGTTTACGATTATATTCTGGTATTATGTTAAAGATTTACACCGACACCGATACCGACATGACGCCCGCCCTGGCGGCCGAATACGGTTATACGCTCATTTCGATGCCCTACAGCATCGACGCAAAAACCACGTATCCGTATGTGGATTTTGACAGCTTCGATGCGCACGCCTTCTACGACACCCTTCGCGGAGGCGTCCTTCCCACCACCAGCGCCATCTCCAAAGAGCAGTATATCAATTATTTCATCCGCGACTTCGTAGCTGGGAACGACATCCTGTACGTGCATTTCTCGCGCGCGATGACCAACACCTTCGACGCCATGGACCAGGCCGTTGCCACGCTTAAGAAAAAATATCCCGGCACGCGCTTCGAGGAGATAGATACCAAAGGCATTACCACCCTCAGCTATGCCATTGTGCGTGAGGTGGGTGACCTGGTAAAAGCCGGGAAAACACTGGACCAGGTGCTGGAATGGGCCCGCACGGAAGTGGACAAGTTCGCCATGTATTTCTTTGCCGATGACCTTAAATTCTTCCGCCGCAGCGGCCGTGTGAGCGGCCTTGCCGCCACCATGGGTACCCTCATTGGCGTACGCCCCCTCATCTACATGAGCGAGGAAGGCAAGATGGTGAGCATTGGAACGGCCAAAGGACGTGCCAAAGCGCTGGATTTCCTGGTGGACAAAGTGGGCGAACTGGGCGAGGACATTGCCGCCCACCGCATCTGTATCGGCCATAGCGATGCCCCGGAGATTGCCCATGAGGTGGGCCGGATGATAGAAGAAAAATACGGCAAACAGCAAATTATGTACGTGGACGTGAACCCCACCGCCGGCAGCCACTGCGGCCCCAACGGCGTAGGCGTGTGTTTCCACGCGATGCACCGTTAAATCATGGTCACGGTCCGGACTGTCATCACCAAGCAGGAGCAGAAGGCGTTCCTGAACTTTCCGCTGGATTTGTACAGCGGAAACCCCTATTATATCCCGCCGCTGTATAGCGACGAGAAAAAGATGTTCCGGAAAGACTACGTGTACAACGCTTCCTGTGACAGCGTTTTCTTCCTGGCCTATAGGGATGGGAAACCCGTGGGGCGCATCCAGGGCATTATCCAGAAGGATGCCAACGCTAAAAACAAGGAAAAACGCTGCCGCTTCACCCGCTTCGACGCCATCGATGACCTGGAGGTTTCCCGGGCCCTGTTCCAGGCCTTGGAAGACTGGGCCAGGGCACAGGGCATGGACACGCTGGTGGGCCCCCTGAACTACTCGGATCTGGAAAGGGAAGGCATGCTGGTAGAGGGCTTTGAAGAACCTTCCACCTTTGAGCAAACCTACAATTTCCCTTATTACAAAGCCCACGTAGAACAGCTGGGCTTCCGCAAGGAGATAGACTGGACCTGCAGCCGGCTTTACGGGCCGGAAAGCGAGGAGGCCCTGCAAGAGCTGGATCAGGTGGTGCAGTTTATCTTCCGCCGCTACAAACTCCATTTTGGCACTGCCAAAAGCGGCAAGGAACTCCTGAAAAAATACGCCCAAGGCATCTTCGACCTTGTTGACAAGTCGTATGAGGGCCTGTACGGAACGGTTCCCTTCACGCCGGGCATGCGCCAGCTGGTGCTGGATAACTTTGGCCTGGTGCTAAGCCCCAGATATGCGGCCATGATTCTGGACGAGAACGAACGTCCCGTGTGCTTTGGCCTGTCCATCCCTTCGCTCAACCGGGCGTTGCAAGGTACCCGCGGGCACCTGACGCCCCTCACCCTCCTTCGCATCCTTCAGTGCCTGAGAAAACCGGACGTGATAGACTTGTGTCTGGTGGGCGTAGATCCGGAATACCTGAACCGCGGCGTCTCGGGCGCTCTTTCGCTGGCCATCATGCGCATGCTCCGGGACAATGCCTCTCTCCGGTGGGCCGACACCAACCTGAACCTGGAAGACAACTACGCTATCCTCAACCAGTGGCGCCGTTTCCGGCGGGTAGAATGCAAGCGCTATCGCGCATATGTAAAGAGCCTATGATTAAACTCCTGATAGACTGTTTTGGCGGCGACCACAGCCCGCAGGCACCTGTAGAAGGCGCTTTGGCTGCGCTGCGCACCTTCCCGGACCTGCATGTAATGCTCACCGGCGACAAGCTCCTCCTGCAAAAGGAGCTGGAAGGAAAATCCTTCGACAAAAACCGCCTGGAAATTGTCCATGCTCCGGAAGTGATTGGCTGTGAGGAAAAACCCACGGACGTCGTGCGCCTCAAGCGGGACTCCTCCATGATGAAAGCCATCATCCTGCTCAGGGACCGGGACGATATTGCCGGCATGGTATCCACCGGCTCCACCGGAGCCCTGGTAACCGGCGCCCTGGTACGTCTGGGCCGTATTCCCGGCGTCATCCGTCCGGCCTTCTGTCCCCTGCTTCCCACAATGGACGGGGGGCTTGTGGGCGTTTGCGACAGTGGGGCCAATGTAGAAGTCACCCCGGCTCACCTACGGCAGTTTGCCATTATGGCCAGCCTGTATCTGGAGAATGTGTACGGCGTACAGCATCCCCGCGTGGCGCTGCTTAACGTAGGAAAAGAGGTGGAGAAAGGCGATGAACTCCGCCAGGAGACATACAAGCTTCTGCAGGAAACCCCTTCTGTGCATTTTGTGGGCAATATGGAAAGCCGGGACCTTCTATCCGGCAGCTATGATGTGGTGGTGGCCGACGGCTTCAGTGGCAATGTCCTGGTAAAGACCACCGAAGGCACTGCCCTGGAACTCTTGAAAAAGCTCAAAAAAGACATCTATAGCCGCACGCTCTATAAGCTGGGCGCACTGCTGATGAGGCGCATGTTCCAGGAGGAAAAAGCGTTCATGAACTACCAGAATTACGGCGGAAGCGTGCTTCTGGGCACTTCAAAGGTGGTGGTGAAAGGACACGGCTCCTCCAAGGCCGTTGCCGTGGAAAAATGCATTGAGCAGGCCTACCGCATGGAAAAAAGCCGTCTGTCCGCTCAAATTGAACAAGAAATTGCCAAGTACGAACATTACGAAGACTAATCCCTATGTTTGAGAAAGTACAAACCATCCTGGCCAAACAGCTCCGGCTGGACCCCGCCAAAATTACCCCGCAAAGCCTCATCAAGAAGGACCTCGGGGCCGATTCCCTGGATATCCTGCAACTGCTGATGCGCATTGAGGACCAGTACGGAATTGTTATCCCGGACCAGGCCCTGGCCAAGTTTGAAACCGTAGCAGATGTCGTTGGCTACCTGGAACAGAACCAGGTAAAGCTTTAACCGCCGATAAACTCCCGCAGGAGCGACGTTGCCGGAATCTCTTTGTCCGGGACGGGGGTAAAGTAGTGGATGAACTTGAGGAGCCGGTGGGCTTCTGCGTATTCCGCGCAGTTTTGCGGAACCGTGCGCAGGATGGGCTCCGCGTGGTTTTTCATGACCGCAAACTCAATGAGGTAGGCGCTGTTGAACATGACGTCTGCCGTTTCCTGGAAAGGATAAATCCATTTTTCTTCCGCATCCAGCACATTCTGCCAGTTGGAAATGGATTCACGGGCCGTAAAGGCGCCCTTGTTGTAGTCACGCACGATGCGGCGCAGCAGCCGGTTGTCGCTGGTGGGAATCCAGTTGTGGTTGTCCAGGTTGGCGCCGGTAAGCGTGTTGATGAAAATCTTGAATTTGGCGCTTTCCGGAATATCCGACGTGAGGTCCGGATTCAGGGCGTGAATGCCCTCGATGAGCAGAATGCACCCTTCTCCCAGTTTGAGCTTTTTACCGTTGTATTCCCTCAGGCCCGTAACAAAGTTATACTCAGGCACATTTACTTCTTCCCCACCAATGAGCTGCATGATATGGCTTTCCATGAGGGCATGGTCTACCGTGTCAAAATTGTCAAAATCGTAGCTGCCGTCCGGAAACTTGGGGGTATCGGCCCGGTTCACAAAATAGTCGTCCGTGCTCATGGACATGGGTTTGAGGCCACAGGCCTTGAGCTGGACCGACAGGCGCTTGCAGAAGGTGGTTTTACCGGACGACGACGGACCGGTGATGAGCACCACTTTGAGCGGATGCTCGCTGCGGTACCGGCGGTCGATTTCCTCTGCAATCTTGACAATCTTCTTTTCCTGCAGTGCTTCTGCAATCTGGATGAGCTCGCTGGCACGGCCGTGCAGGAAGGCTTCGTTCACGTCGCCAACCGTAGCCAGGCCCATGATGATGTTCCAGCGCAGGGCTTCATTGAAAATCTCGTATGTGCGCGGCTGGTCCACAAAATCGGCCACCTTGGAAGGGTCCTCGCGGGAGGGAAGCTGCAGGAGCAGGCCGTCGTGGTAGGGCATAATGCCCCATACCTTCAGATAGCCCGTGGACGGTACCAGTTTGCCATAATAGTAGTCCGAGGTTTCTCCCAGCGTATAGTAGTCCGTATAGGCCTCGCCGCTGGTTTCCAGGAGCTTCACTTTGTCTTCATAGCCGGCCTTCCGGAACTCCTTGATGGCACGCTCCGTTTGTACGTCGTAGCGGTGGAACGGCATGTCTTTTTCTACCAGCTCTTTCATGCGCCGCTCCAGCACCACCAGGTCCTGGGCCGATATTTCCGTACCGTCCGCTTTGCGCAGGTGGCAGAAATAGCCGTGCGAGATGGGATGTTCCATGTACAGCTTGCTGCCCGGGAACATGTCCGAGGCGGCCTTGTACAGCAAGAAACAAAGCGAGCGGCAATACACACGCATGCCGCTCGATTCGCGGACATCTATAAACTCGATGTCCTTATTTTGATAGACCTTGAACTTGAGCCCCTGGGACACATTGTTCACTTTGGCGGACACAATGGGATAGGGACGATGACAGTCAAATTCCGACAGCATTTGCAGAAGGGACGTCCCTTCCGGAAAACGCTTGGTCTCTTGGGTGTTCTTGCAGTATACCTGTACCATGAGCAGAAAATTTAGTCGCAAATATAGTACAATGCGCCCAAATTTACAAGTTCCGAAGCACGGGATTTGCGTAAATCTTGAGAAGAATTTCTTTCACTTTTTCCGGGCAGCCTTGCACCTGCTTTCCTACATGCGCTTCAAATGTTTGCTGCTGCTCCGGCGTAAAGTCGCCCAGCTTTTTACCGCTAAGCATCCATGCCGCAATGAAATTGTTGGGATAGAGCCGATACAAGGACGTGATGCGCCGGTCAATCATGCCGGCTACTTTCCGGTTGAAATCCCCGTTTGGCAGCATGTTGTACGGGCGCAGGTCTTCCTCGGTAATGGGCTTGCCTGCAGCCAGGTGCACCCTCCCTTTGGGCTGGGTAATGCCGGTAAGGATGCTGTTCAGGTCCTCCCCGGGCTTTTTAACATAGGGCTCTCCGCTTTCCCGGGCAAAGAGTTCCAGCGCCTTGAGTTTGTCGCAGGGCTCCCATTCGTAGGAAATGGCAACGGGTACAATATGCAGTTCTCCCAGTGACTGACTCCTGTCCTCGCCTCCGCTCAGGCAGAACATGTTGATGACGCCCTGCTCGGTCATGTCCAGTCCGTCCTTGGTGCGGCCATTGCGCTGGGCAATCCATATGCTTTCCCCTTTCTGACAAATGGCATAGCGTATATAGGCCGATACATGCCGGATCTGGATGAGGAAGTCCCGGTAAGAGCTTGCCGTGGTGGGCCTTACGAAGCGGAACATCTTGTTGGAACGCCCCAGGTCTATCAGCAGCTGTCCATCCATGAGGTTGGCCCCGAAGGTGATTTCCGACGTAGGAAGGCCGGCATCGGCGAGTAACTTTTGCAGGAAGGCGGCGTCCAGCATAATGTCCCGGTGGTTGGACACGAACAAATAGCGTTTGTCCTTGTCCAGGGCGTCCAGTCCGCTTACCGTGAGTCCTTGGGTGGTCCGGCTGACGATGGACCCGATGAGCTCGTACATGATGCGCCATTGGAACGCATCTACCGTGTGGCAACTGAGCATGCGTTCCGCCACTTCCGCTTGCTCCAGGTCCGGGAAAAGAAGTGCGCAGGCCTGGGGAAAGTGCTTGTGGGAGACAATCCGCTGCATGGCTGCAGGGATTTCCTCGTCCAGATACGGGCGGATATCGTCAAATGTGTTTGTCACGTTTGTCAATGAATTTCACGGGTTTACGGGATTTGGCCGGGAAGTTGACGGCGGCCACTTCCGCCGCGGGAAGCACCTCGATGCGCGGTGCCACGCGAATGCGGGAGCGGAAACGATCCTTGAGGTCTTTCACAGGGTCGAACTCCGGCTGGTATTTCAGGCCCAGTTGCACCAGGACATCGTCGGTGCCGGCGTCGCTGTCCTGCACAATCACCACGTAGTTTTCCACATAGGGTGTGTTGTCCAGCACGTCGTTCACCGCCGGCGGGTACAGCGTCGTCCCCTTGAGCTTGATCATGTTGTTCTTGCGCCCCACCAGCGGCGTGAGCCTGTAGCTGTAGCGGCCGCACCGGCACTGCCCGGTGATTTTGGCCGCCATGTCGCCGGTGCGGAACCGCAGCAGCGGCATGCCTTCCACACCCAGCGTAGTAACCACAATCTCCCCTACTTCGCCGTCCGGTACGGGCATATCGTCCGCGCCGATAATCTCTACAATGATGAGTTCCGGATGTACATGCCCCCCGCAGCCGTACGGGCATTCGCTGAAGGTGGCGCCCATTTCCGTAGAGCTGTACGTGGCAAACAGTTCCACATCCCATTTCTCCTTGATGCGGCGTCCCAGCAGGTTCAGGTTAAAGTTTTGGTCCCTCAGGCCCTCCCCAATGCCGATAATCCGCTTTACCGAACTGTTCTTGTAGTCTATCCCGTGTTCCTCTGCATACTGCACCAGCCGCAGGATAAACGACGGCACACACATGATGGTATCCGGCTTCAGGCGCTCGATGGTGTCCCACTGCAGTTCCGGAATGCCGTTGCCCACGCGGATAATGCTGGCGCCCAGCTCCCGGATGCCCAGGAAATAGGCCAGGCCGGCCATAAAGCGCTTGTCAATGGTGGTCATGAGCTGGACAATGTCCCCGGGCTTTACACCGGCGCAGGCAAAGCTCTTTTTTTCGTTATAGGCAAGCCGCTGCAGGTCTTTCTCCGTGCAGCCAAAGGTAACCGGGTCTCCCAGGGTTCCGGAAGTGGTCACATAGTCCACCACCTTGGCCTTGGGGCAGCACAGGAATTCTTCGTTAAAAAGCTGTAAATCCTTCTTTTCCGTAAAGGGGATCTTCTGCAGGTCTTCGATGGTCCGGATTTTGGCAATGTCTATATGGTATTTCTCAAACATCCGCTGATAATAGCGCGAATGCCCCTGGAGGTACTGCAGTGCCTCTTGCAGCAGCCCCTCCTGAAATACCTTGATCTCTTCCGGAGACTTGAATTCAATATCTGTCATATCGGTCTGTCTTGTCATACCGAGCGAAGCGAGTGTATCTCCTAGAACGACATGCCATGCAGCCATTCAATAAACGCGGCCTGCCAGCCATCCGTGGTGCCTTCCTGCATCTTTTCCGGGTTAGCCCCAAAACCATGGCCGCCGGTCTCATACTGCACATAGTGATGCGGCACGTGATGGACCGTAAGGGCCGAATCCAGCAGGGCGGCATTGTGGTAGTCCACGACATGGTCGTCCAGGCAGCTTAACAGGAACACCGGCGGTACGCCCTGATGCACGTGTTTTTCCATGGAGAGGGAATCCCGCAGCTCCTTCTTTCTCACGCTGTTTTCCCCCAGCAGGCCCAGACGGGAGCGTTTGTGCACGTAGCGGTCGTCGCTCAGTGTGACCACCGGGTAGATGGACGCCACAAAATCCGGCCGCAGGGATACTGTGGGTTCAATTTCATATCGGGAGAGGAAATTGGTCTGATAGAATTCTGCCGCCGTCATAACCAGGTGGCCGCCGGCACTGAACCCGATCAGTCCCACGGGACCGTTATACCGCTCGCGGATAAGCTGAATGGAGCGTTGCAGGTCGCAGATCATGTCCGGATGGCGGTGGCCGCGGAGGACACTGCGGTACTTGGAAATGAATTCCACCTTACCGGCCGTACGGTAGCGCAGCACATACGCCGCATACCCTTCCGATGCCAGCCATTCGGCTACCAGGGTGGCCTCATTGCCGGAATCCAGCCAGTAGTAACTACCACCGGGGCACACGATAATGGCGGCGCGCGGCTCCCCTTCCGGTAAATACTCCTTCAGGGTCACCTGCCGGGATTTGCACGGGGTTCCGTTCCAAATTTTTTCCTGCGCTGCAGCTGCCAGCGTAAGCAGTATCAGCGATCCAATCAGCACATACTTTTTCATACGTCGTTTAAATAATGTAAGTTCGCGGGTATAACGGCACAACGGGTGGCCGTCAGGTATTTTTCTTCATCGGCCTCATGGGCCGTAATGGTCATATCGGGATGCCGCAGGGCAATGAGCAGCGCTTCCACGCCACAGCCTGCATTCCGGATTTCCAGCGACTCCCCTTCCAGTGCGTCTATACGCGCAAAATGGGATTTTCTGAGCACCCGGCGGCATTCCATCAGGGCATCATGTCCTTTGTACAAATATTGTTCCTTTACAAAAGGCGCGAGCCAGGCGGCTGTCTCCCGCGCCGCGCGAATGCGGGCATACCAGTCCACGTAGTTATGACGCATCCCTCGGGTGAAGTCCACCAGGTCTCCCGTAACCTGTACCCGCCGGCCCACTTCCAGATACAGCGGGCATCTCCTCAGGAGGAAATCGTGCTTGGGAAGGGCGTTGTGGAAGCCATGGATGCACAGCGGAAGTATTTCCAGCCCCAGCTCCCGGGCGGTAGTAAACGCGCCGCGATGGAAGCGCTGGATGGAGCCGTCCTCCGACCGCGTTCCTTCCGGGAAAATGACAATGGAATAGCCCTTGGCTACCAGTTTTTTCATATGAACGCTGTTTCGGGACAAGCCCCAGAAAGCGGGAAAGTAGCCGGCTTTGCGGATTACAGCCCCATAGAACGGGAATTTCCACACCCAGTCGTTGGTCATGAAGATGAGTTTGGGCTGCAGGGCAATGAGGGCCAGAACATCCAGGTGGCTCTGGTGATTGCAAATGTACACGGCCGGCCTGGAAAAGTCCTCTCCGTGCGGATTGTTCAGGATAAAGGGGCATCCCGGAACCATGCGGATGGCCCAAAATGCGACGCGCCGGATTATCCGGTTAAAGAATACGCCGCCGGGAAGGAGAATGCTCAAGAGCGAAAGTACCGTCATGGACAGGACCATGGTCAGGCCGATAAACGCGGTCCGAAGCAGATTTCCCAGGGTAAGCGGCGTTCTTCGCGGCGCTCCTCCTTTGGTGGTGAGCCAGCGGAAGACCAGCGGCGGCAGGTAGTAGGCCATTCCCACCACGGTGAGCATGCCAATCACCGTCACCAGCCCCAGGGAACGCATGGCCGGGTGTTTGGCCAGAACCAATGCGCCAATGCCCACAAACATGATAAGGGCGCTGAGCGCGACGGCGTTCTTGTAGGAGTGCAGGATTTTTTTGCCCGTAGCGCGCTCATACAGAAGGCCTTCCGTGATAAAAATGCTGTAGTCGTCCCCCATCCCGAAGATGAAGGTGGCAAGGATGATATTGACGATATTAAACTGCAGGCCGCTGAGGCCCATGATGCCTTGAATCCAGTACCAGCTCACCGCCAGCGGCAGGAAGGCCATAAGGCTGATAGCCAGGCTGCCGAAACTGGCCCACAGGAAGAGGAAGACAATGAGCGAGCAAAGGAGGCCCACAGTCCCGAAATCCTGTGAAAGATCCTGGATAAGCGCTTGTGCAACAGGAGCTTCCGGAGCAAAATCTACCGGAGCAAAGTAGCTTCGCGGCTGCGGCTGCCAGTCTTTGTCCAGGGCATCCCGGAAGGGCTGGAAGGCATGCGGCGTAAAGCCGGCCTTGAGCGCTTCTTCCTCCAGCGTATCCATCAGGTCCGGGTGCTTTTCCCGGAAGGCATTCCATCGGCCGATTGCCGCCTCTTGGGACGCCCGGTCAAAGTCCGGCATGACGTTTTGCGGGCGAAGGGCCTCCAGTACGGCAAATCCCTCCGCCTGTTCCTGCGTCATATAGTTGATATGGTGCAGGTTGGCGTCGAACGTCACCTTGCGGCTTTGCCAGCAAAGCAGCGCGCTCACAGCAAGGAAGGAGAGAAAGATGCTCCGGCGGACATTGGCGCCAGGGTGCAGATAGCGGTCGAAGTCCAGTTTAACAAGGTTCCGGGGCTCCCCTTTCCGCCGGGGAACAAACACCGGCAGGAATACCAGTACAAAGAGAATGGTTCCCACCAGCATGGCAGCGGCAATGAAGCCAAAGTCGTGCAGGGCATCCGCTTTCATGAGCATGAGGCTCAGGAAAGCCCCCACGGTGGTGATATTGCCCACCAGCAGCGGATTCACCTGCTCTGCCAGGGCTTTCCGCTTGTCCTGCTGGTACTTCAGATGGTCCACATAGTGCAGCGGATAGTTCACGGCAATGCCGATGATGGTGCAGCCAATACCCAGCACAATGAGGCTTACGCTGCTCTTGAACAGGGCGATAAGGCCCAGGGCAAACACGGCTCCGGCACCGATGGACAGCAGAATCCAGAGCACGTCCGAGAAGCGTTTGTAACTGAACCAGAGGATAAGGGCAATAAGAATCAGCGCGATGGAAAGCGCCAGCAGGGAGTCTTTTTTGATGCGGGTGGCATTCTCCACCGCCACTTCCGGGGCGCCGGTAGAAGTGAGGGTCACCTCCGGATACTGTGCCCGGATACGGGCCTTGGTGGCATTGAGATCGGCCGTGAGGACTGCATTCTTACCGCTTTCACTGCTTCCGTAGGGCGAATGGAACAGGATGATTCCGGTGTTGCCATCTGCTGTAAACAGGCAATTTTCCATGAGTTGCGATGCTCCGCGGGCCTTATTCAGGCGCTGCACCACGGGCGAAAAAAGCCCCAGCGGATCCGAGCGCAGGTACCGGGCCTGGAGGGTACTTCCATAGAGCGACAGCTTGTCCTCCTGCATCTTCTGCGTCACATAGCCGGGTGTTGCGAGAAGGGAGTCCATGCGCGCATAGTCCTGCTCTTCCAGGAAATAGGGCCAGTTGCCACTCAAAAAGTCCAAAACGGCCAGGATGGAGGAATTGTCCGCTTCCGGAGATAAAGGGATATCGGCATGCTCCGCGTTCCAAGCATCGGCAAAGGCGTACATGGCGTCCAGTTTTTGGTCCACTGTACCGCCGGTGAAGAAAAGGGCCATCTGGCCTTCTCCCCCACTCTTTTCCAGTTTTTCCTGCTCCCGGGCGGGAAGAAAATCGGTGATGTTTTCCAGGAAATGCAGCCGGAAGGCACTTAACGCGCTAAGAATCAGCACAAAGGCAAGAATGCCTGCCGCCACCCTTCTGTGTGCCGTCAACCAGTCATAAATATGGAGAATAAGTGCCTTCAAAGCAGTTTTTGTATAACTTACAAATATACTGCTTTTTCCTTAAAAGAAAAGGATTTATTTCCCTATCAGCATGCGGGGCCAGCCGTACAGAAGAGCGGCTACCAGAAGGACGCAATTTAATACGCTGATTCTCAGGAAATCCCTTGTGGGACGAAAGTGGCTCACCCGGTTTTCCGGATAGCTCACCTGCACCGGAACCGGCGTGAGTGTGAGCCCTTTCCAGGCGCTGAACACCAGCAGTGCCAGCTCCGCTTCATAGCGGGCGGTCAGGAGCCACAGGCCGGGGAGGCTCTTCAGAGGATAGAGCCTGTAACCGGTTTGGGTGTCCGGCAGGTTTTTCCAAGTGAACAGACGGAACCAGAAATTGGAAAAATTGTTGGCAAAACTGCTTCCTCCGCTGTTCCCACGTTGTGCCCGGCTCCCCACTACCAGTGTACGCGAGGCTTTGTGTTCCAGTAACTTATGTGCATCTTCCGGGAAATGCTGGCCATCGGCATCCAGGGTGATAACATAGTCGTATCCCCATTCTTTTGCCTGCATGAATCCGGTCTTGAGGGCCATTCCCTTGCCGCGGTTCTGCGCGAGTCGCAGCACGCTCACCTCCGGAAGTTCCCCAAGAATGGCCGCTGTGCCGTCTGTGGAGCCATCGTCCACCACCATTACGGGAAGGCCGGTAGCGAGGGCACGATGCACTACATCCCCCAGCGTGCCGGCGTTGTTGTACGTCGGAATCAGGATGAGGGTATCGGCGGTGACGGACACTACTGGAGGCTTACGGTCATTTTGGCGCAAAGCGTACCGTCGGCAAGGGAGAGCGTAATATCGGCCGTGGCATTATCTCTGAACGACCATGCGTAGTGCAGCTCCGGGCCGTCGGCGGTGGGAAGGACCGGCACCACAAACTTGATGTCTTTGGCAGCGGCGAGTTTCCGGCCCATCAGCTCCAGGGCCATCTGCACCAGCGTAACGCCGGGCGTGACGGGATAACCCGGGAAATGGGCTTTGTAAATGGGGCTTTCCGGCAGGAGGCGTACGGTGGCCGCCCCTTCTTCGCGTGAGACAACGTTGTATAAGATTCCTTCTAACATAGGCTATAATTGAAAGAGCGCAGCACTGAGGGCTACGTTGTGTTTGACTTCTTTGAACCAGAGGATGGTCCGGTCACCGTCCCGGCCGTTGATAATCACCTGAGAAAGTTCCAGGGAACGGGCATCCACCGTGAGGCGGATTTGCTTAAAGAGTTGCTTTAGGTCACGGCGTACGGGCTTCAGAATAACCGTGTACTCCTCCCCTTCCAGAATCTCTGCCGTAAAGTCTTTTTCCGTGGGCATCCGGAAGCGGCCGCGCGGCGAGTGGTCCCCAAAAACCGTGACGCGGGAAACGGGTGAAACGGTTTCCCAGCGAAGAAAGGACGGCTCCTGGATATATACCATCCCGTCCGACTCCAGCGGCGCTTCCAGTAAGGGAGAATGGTAACTCCTGTGCCAGGCCGCCTGCACGGTAGAGGTCATGTTCACCTCGCGGATACGTGAGAGCAAATCCTGCGAAAAAGCAGGAAGGCTCACCACAAGCGCCAGCAGGGATATGAGGATTCGACGCATTATTTAACAATGAAATAACAGCCGGCCAGGATGAGGAAAAGGCCCATCCACTGGGTCCAGACCACGGTTTCGTGGAAGAAAATCACGGCCACGAGCATGCCGAACAGGAAGCTGAGCGAAGAGAGCGGATACACCTGGCTGAAGGGAAAACTCCGCAGCATGTACATCCACTCCAGCGTGCCTATGATACCGCACAGGCCGGAAGCGATGAGCCACCAGTTGGTAAGGATGCCGTCGCGGAAAAAAGCCCAGGTCCAGCTGAAGGTGCCCATTTGCTCGGCCGCCACTTTAAAGAGCGACTGGGCACTGCACATCAGTACAGCCTGCGTGATAGATAAAATAATGAGTCTTAACATGGTTTTGTAGATAAAACAATGGCTACGGCACGTTCTGCGCCCGGTAGCCGGTGAAGGTCCATTTGCGGAGTCCGTTCGTCGTACCAGCCCACAAGAGCGGTGTCGATGTCTCCCAGCTGCAACTGCATCATGGCGTCGTTCAGGGCGCTTTTCAGCGAGGCGCCGGTATGGGAATAGGTGGCGTTATAGCCGTGGCAGCCCAGGCGGATGGCAATGAGCGAGCTTACGGTGTTGTGCGTGCTCTGCATGAAGTGGACCGGCCGCATGGAGGCGCCATCCCGCTGCAGAACCCCTTCCAGGAAGGATTCGGAGTTTTCCATGCAACCATAGTCGGTGGCGGTAATGATGGCGTCCGGCATGGCTACCCCCGCTTGTTCCAGCGCCTTTACCGAGCACCACAGCGCCCTTTTCAGCAGCCGTCCCATCCGGCGTGCTTCCAACGGGGAAATCACCTCGCGGAAGTCCGGGTCCTCGGGTCCCAACTTTACTACGGCGCGGATGTATACTTCCTTATTCATACGCACTCAAAATTAAGGAGGAGTCGTTTCCGCCAAAGCCAAAGGCATTGGTGAGGACATGCTTGAGATGCCCGGTCGAGGGACTCGCCGGGACAATGCAGGCAGGATCCGGCGTATGCCAATTGAGCTGCGCCGGAACAAAACCCTCCTGCATGGCCAGCAGGCAGAACACGGCTTCGATGGAGCCGGAAGCGCTGGTGGTGTGTCCGGTAAAGGGCTTGGTGGAACTTACCGGAGGCATATTGTCGCCAAAAACCCGCCGCAGAGCCGCGCTCTCCGATGCGTCATTATTGGGCGTTCCGGTGCCGTGCGCATTGACATAGTCGATGTCGGAGGGGTGTAACCCAGCACGTTTAAGTGCCTCAGTCATAGCCAGATACGCACCTTCTCCGTTCTCCGAGGAGGCGGTCTGGTGGAATGCGTCGCAGGCATTGCCAAAACCGGAAAGCACCGCAAGGGGTTTGGCGCCGCGATTCAGGGCTCCCTCCAAGGTCTCCAGCACCAGGTAGGCGGCTCCTTCTCCCAGGTTCAGGCCGGCGCGATTGGCGTCGAAGGGACGACAAGGCTGACGGTCCAGAATCATCAGGGAGTGGAACCCGTTCAGGTGATAGTTGGACAGGCTTTCGCTGCCACCCGCCACTACACAGCGGCACTGCCCCGAACGCAGCAGGTTGGCACCGTAGATGATGGCATTGGCGGCCGACGAGCAGGCGGTAGAAAGGGTTGTGGCATCGTCAAAACCGCCCACAAACAAGGCCGCCAGGTCTGTGCAGGCCCCGCAGCTGTGGTCCGGGGAATACTCCGGATAGATTTTCTCCGTCAGGTCCATGGCGCCTACGGTGGTGCCGGATATGAGCTGCATGGAGGAATTTCCCTCCAAGCTGCGTAAACCGGCCTCCGCCAGCGCCTCCCGGATGGTCAGGATGGACATGAGCGTGGTCCGCGGCCAGGTAGCCGGCGCTCCGCAGCGGGCAGCCATTTGGGCACTGCTCATGGCAACCTCCCCCACCGGATACTCCTTTAACGAGGTTTCCAGGTAGCGAACAGGCCCCACGCCAGAACGGCCACTGCGCAGTGCATCAAGGGTATCGGCCTTGCCGCACCCGATGGCACTAACCACCCCCATGCCCGTTATGACAATGCACTCCTTCACTTATTTCTTTCTATTGGCAGCTACATATTCCGCCATGACGGCGATACTCTTGAATACTTCCTTGCCCTCCTGCGGCGTGGCAAGCCGGATTCCATAGTTTTTCTCCAGGAGCACAATGAGTTCCAGCACGTCAATGGAATCCAGGCCCAGGCCCTGATCCCCGAACAGCGGCGCATTATCGTCGATGTCTTCCGGCGTCATGCCCTCCAGGTTCAGGGCATCGATGACCTTCAGTTTCAGTTCATTGATTAATTCGTTCATCTTGCAAAAATACAAAAATCATTTGAGAATTTCTTCGCGGATCACCAGCCAGGCCTCGGCCTGCCAGGCGGTATCCGAGAGGCAGTCGATCCAGGCCACCACCGCGCTTTGGGTGATGCGGTCCTGAAAAGCCTCCTTCACAAGGGCCCACAGCCGTTTTTCGTCGTATTTTTCCAGCACATAGGCCGATGTCTCCCCTTCATACTTGTTCCGGATGGCAATCTCTCCCGTGACGATATTTGGTAGTGTGTACACAAACAGCGCCGGCGACGGAAAATCGGCCAGGGTGGCCGCATAGTGGCGGTCATTGGCTACGCAACCCTCCCGGCTGAAGACCAGCACGGCGCGGTCTTCGCGCGGCCGGAAGCGGTCCGGCTCATCGGCCACAAGCATTTCCGTAAGGAGAAAGCCCAGCTTGGAAAGGACATCCATCTTGAAAAACTTGGGATAGTCCCCCGCCAGTTGCCGGTACAAGGCGCTTAAATCTGCACCGGGAGGAATGCTTACGTGTTTCACTGCGCACCTCCTTTTCTAAAGAGCAGGGCTCCGTTCACGCCACCAAAGCCGGAAAGCAGTTTAATGAATTCCGAGCCTTGGGTGGGCATTTCCTGTGCCGATACCCGCACCGGCCGGCTCACACCCAGCTCCGAAAAGCCCCGGGTGGGCAGCACTACGCCCTTGTCGCAAGCGAGCATGGACACAATGGATTCCAGGATGCCGGCGGCACCCATGGTGTGGCCAAAAATGCCTTTGAGGGCATTTACGGGTACATCCAGGAGGCCGGCACGGTCCAGCGCGATGGCTTCCATCTCGTCGTTGTATAGGGTTGCCGTGCCATGGACGTTTACAAACGCGAGTTTCTCGCGGTTCACCAGCGGCAGCAGGTATTTGAGGGCGTTGTAGCTGCCCTCACCCGTCCTCGACGGGCCCGAAATGTGGTTGGCATCGTTCCGCACCGCTCCGTCCACCAGTTCCCACGGAGATTTTTTTTCTCCGCTGAGCACCATGGCGGCCGCGGCTTCCCCCGGGTTGAGCCCATCCCGCGCCGCGTCGAACGGCTTGCAGGGCTGCAGCGACAACGCTTTCAGGGACTGGAATCCGCTGACGATGAAGCGGGACTGAACCTCCGCCCCCACCACAAGCACATGGTCATAGGCCCCGTCACGGAGCATCCGCATGCCTTGCAGGAGCGCGGCCAGGCCGGAAATACAGGCATTGGAGACCACCACAGGAGGGGTGCTCATTCCCAGTGCAGCGGCAATGCGGGCAGCCGAGGCAGCCAGCGAAACATCCTCCCGGTCCAGCAGTTCCACATTCCCTTTGATGGTGGAAAGCACCAGGCCGACACGCGGACAGGACGGCTCTAATCCGGCCTGCACCAGGGCCTTTCGGGCCGCTTTCACGGCAATGTATTCAAAGAAAGACGGGCCGTCAAAACCCTCCCGGCTCAGGAGCGAAGCCACATAGGGCTCCGGACCGGCCTGATACAGGCGAAGGGCAGAACGGCCTGTACGCACGGCCTGGAACACCGCTTCCGGGGTGTCCCCAACCGGCGTTACCACGCCGCATCCTGTGCAGTAGACTTTAGTCATCCTTGACGGCGCTCTTGAGGGAAGCGGTGGCAAGGAGTTCATCGCCCACACGCACCTCTGCGTCTACCATGGTTATGTTATAGACTTCCTCCCTGAGATAGATGGTGGTCTCCAGGGTTTCTCCGGCCTTGGGAAGGCGGGTAATGCGGAGTTTGCGGAACTGGCCGATGTAGCCAATCTTCACCGGCAGTTTCAGGATAAACTTGTTGTAATACCCTACCCGTACAGCGCTGCACTGGGCCATGTGTTCCATGAGCCCGGCTGCGCTCAGGCAACCGTCTTCCATCAGAAGGTTCTTGCCTTCCGCCGGGGTGAAACGGATGCGGGCGAGTTCCTCCGTGTATTCCTCCAGGGAATCCACAAAGCGGAACGGCGGCTGTTGGGGCAGTAATTCCCCGATGGGAATGTCGCTAAGGGGTTTCATTCGGACCAAAAATCATAAAAGTTATACCATTGTTCCGGATAGCGGCGCGCCATGGATTCCAGTAAAGAGACGTACGCTCCGGCCAGTGCTTGTGCCCGCCGGGCCGATGTCCCTTCCTGCGGCATCGGGAGCCTGCGTACCACCAAACGGTAGCTGCCGCGGCTTTCCCGGACGACGAAGGTGGCCACCACCGGCACATCCCGAAGGGCAGCCAGCGTGAACGGCCCTTGCGGGAAAGCGGCATCGGCCCCCAGAAACGGAAGACGGAAGACCTTGTGCGAGCCCAGGAGACGGTCGGCCGGAAGGGAGACAATCTCTCCCCCTGCCATGGCATTGTTCAGGGCGAACAAATGCGCCATGTCCTCCGTCGCCGGTATCATTTCGATGTTGCCGGGGGCGAACATCCGGGTGCGGTTCTGCATGACGGTATGGGTTTCGCCGCCGTATACCAGTACTTTCAGGGGACGGGGCGACGGGAGCATGTATCCCACCATCTCAAAATTGCCCAGATGGGAGCCCAGCATCATAAAAGAACCGGGCGTTTGGGCGAGACGGTCAAAGGATTCCTTCCCGTCCGGAATCATTCGGAAACGCTTGCCTGCATAGGCACTGAAGCGGTCGATGACCACCGTGCCCATGCTGTACATGTTGCGAAAGACACAAAAAAAACTGTGCACTGCGCCATACCCCATTCTTTTGCGGAAAAAACGGTACGAGGCCTTGCGGCCCCGCCCGTCAAACAGTACATAGAATGGAATGGCCAGCGACATGAGGCTGTAGCTGAGCCACAGCGGAGCCACCCTTACTACGGTTAGCAGCGAGCGCTGCATCCAGGGTGCGCCGTCCGTGGAGCCACGCCAGGCGCGTGTGCCTTCCTGATTAGCCAATACGATTGGCGATGAACTTGCAGAAATCGTCCAGGGTGATGAGTTCCTTGAAGTCTTCCGGTTTCATCTTGAAGCCGAACTGCTCCTCCACCAGGACGACTACGTCCACCACTTCCAGGGAGTCGATGCCCAGGTCTTCCTTCAGACGGGCGTCCTCGCTGATTTTGCTTTCTTCAATCTCCAGGTCTTCCACCAGGAACTCGTTCACTTTCTCGTAAATTTCGTCAATTGTCATAATTACACTAAATAAAAGTTTTTGTTCTTTTTAAGGAATTTCTTCGCGCTTGCAAATTTAGTAATAATTTTCTAATTTTGCCTACAATTCGCGCGGTTGGAAGTCAAAGACTGGCTTCGCCCCGTGAAAACCTATTTTAAAAATGGAAAAGGGACCTATCTCTCAATTCATTACCCATCACTACCGTCATTTCAATTCCGCAGCCCTGGTAGACGCTGCAAAGGCCTATGAAGATCTCCTGAACAAGGGTGGCAAAATGTTCCTGGCCATGGCCGGTGCCATGTCCACCGCAGAACTGGGCCTCTCCCTGGCAGAAATGATCCGTCAGGATAAAATCGCCTTCGTTTGCTGCAGTGCAAACAACCTGGAGGAAGACATCATGAACCTGGTGGCCCACAGCCACTATTACCGTGTGCCCGGCTACCGCGACCTCACCCCCAAACAGGAGCAGGAGCTGCTGGACAACCACTACAACCGTGTAACGGATACCTGCATCCCGGAAGAGGAAGCTTTCCGCCGCCTGGAAAAACACCTGGTAGAGGTGTGGGACAAGGCCAAGGCAGAAGGCAAGAGATATCTCCCGTACGAGTTCATCTACCAGATGATCCGCAGCGGCGTTCTCAAGCAGTACTATGAGATTGACCCCAAGGACAGCTGGGTGGTAGCCGCCTGTGAAAAGAACATCCCCATCATTTGCCCGGCCTGGGAAGACTGCACCACCGGCAACATCTTCACCGCCCACGTCATTCGCGGTGAGTATGACCCGCACATGGTCATCCAGGGCGTAGAAGTCATGATGTTCCTGGTAGACTGGTACAAGAAGAACGCCCCCGGCGTGGGCTTCTTCCAGATTGGCGGTGGCACCGCCGGAGACTTCCCCATCTGCTGCGTTCCCATGATGGAGCAGGATCTGGGCTGGACAGGCACCCCGCTCTGGGCCTATTTCTGCCAAATCTCGGACTCCACCACTTCTTACGGTTCCTATTCCGGCGCTGTTCCCAACGAGAAAATCACCTGGGGCAAGCTGGCACCGGATACGCCCAAGTTCATTGTGGAAAGTGACGCCACCATTGTGGCACCGCTCATTTTCGCCTATGTCCTGGGCTGGTAAGAAATTCTTCCAAGATTCCTTCAGGAGCCTGTTCAACAAAAAGGAGCAGGCTCCTTCTTTTTCCGCGTCCACACCCCTCCTTCCGGACACCGTAAAACGGGTAGAAAAACTGGTCCGGACCTGGGTGAACGGTAAAGGTTACCGTCTTCCGGACCGGACCATAGAGGAGTCGGCTGCGCATATCGGTACAGATTCCGCTACACTCTTCAGGTATTTCGCCATGCGTGGAGAGGACTTTCGCTCTTTCCGTACGCAGCTGCGCATTCAGGATGCGCAGGAGCTGCTTCTGGCAGAACCGGAAACGCCTGCTTCATACATTGCGCTGCGCGTGGGCTACCGGGACAGAGGCAATTTCTCCCATCAATTCAAATCGGTGACGGGCCTCACCCCGGCAGCCTGGCGCGCGCAGCATTCTACTTAGTCTTAATGGAGGCCAGACCGGCCTTGTGGGTCTCAATAGCCTCACAATCCAGCTGGCGGGCATCAATGTCCCCTGCGCCGGACACATTCAGGGTGCAGCTTTGCGCCTTACCGGAAAGCTCCACGTCGCCTGCACCATTTACCTCTATACTCAGTTTGCCCACGTTCAGCCCTTTGCATTCCAGGTCTGCAGCGCCGTTAATCTCTACGCTGAGTTCCGGAACGGTAATATTCTTGAGTTCCATGTCGCCGGCGCCATTGATCTCCATCTCCAGATTCCCCGGCTGGTTCAGCGCGGCAATCTTGGTATCGGTAGCGCCGTTCACCTCGATGCTTGTGAGTGCAGGCGCGCTTATACAGATGTCGTATTCGTCGGCGCGGATATTGACTTTATTAATGGTTTCCAGAATAAGCGTACCGTTTTCCACGCGGTAGTTCAGGTGCTGGAACACTTCTTCGTTGGCTGTTACGCTTACGCCAAAAGTGCCGTCGGTCTGGGTGAATTCCAGGTCTGCGTGACCGTTGATGAGAATCGCGTTAAAATCGGCCAGATCAAAAGTCCGGGTTACAACGGGGCCTTTGCAGGTGAGAGTTTTTCCGTTTTTTCCATTGCCGATGTGCACGTTCCAGGTGCAGCTGATGAGGGCGAGTGCGCACAGGGCGCTTAGTACTTTTTTCATATCGTTTTTAGTTTTTGAAGATGCTTGCGTCCAGTCCCAGCAGTTCCATCTTGCGACGGATGGCGGGTACTTCTTTGGAGAGGAAATCGGCCTTTTGAGCCTCCAGGATCTTTTCATGGGCATCGGCCGATACAAAATAGCCAATCCCGCGCTTGTTGTAGATGATGCCGTCGTCCGTGAGTTTCTCGTACGTGCGCATCACGGTATTGGGGTTTACGCCTATCTGCGCACCGTATTCGCGAACGGAAGGAATCCGGTCTTCGGCCTTTAAGGTGCCGCAGAGGATGCTTTCGCACAGGGTATCGGCGATTTGCAGATAAATGGGTTTGTCACTGTGAAAATCCATGGCTTAATGCTTGAGGGTTTTGAGGCGCCAGAAGATGCCGCCGACCATGGCTACGGTGAAAAGGGCCGTAATCGCATTCATCCACCAGAAGAAGGTATTGATGTTGCTTTGCGCAATGTTCATATCGTCCACATCCAGCTGGGTCACAAAACCAAAGCTGAAGTAGCTCATGATAATGGAAGATAGGATACTCAGGCCGAATGCGATGGCAAAGGCACCCAGAATTTTGTTACGTTTGAAGCAGATGCCGCAGAGGAGGAAATACAGGAGGTTCCCGATGAGGCTCAGCACCATGGCCCAGCCCAGCGGAGCCACATTGAGGGTAAGCGTGTAGTCGGAATTCACATCCGTAAGGGCTTCCATCATGGACTTCCAGCCGCCGCCGATGACGCCCAGCATGGACTGGCCCAGGGAAGGATCCACTGCGCAAAGAATGCTGTCTACCAGGAACGATGCGCAGAGGAACAGCACCGGAAGGGCAATGGCGGCCATAATGAGCATGGACAGCCATTTTTCAAAGGTAGAAGCAGGCAGCATGAGCCAGGCGCTTCCTTTGCGTTTTTCCGTGAGATAGCCGTAGATACGGGTGTAGTAGAGTTCCAGGGCAACTGCTGCCAGGGAAAATACCACAAAGCGGCCCATAATGCCGGGGCCCTGCCAGGTGCCATTGAAGGTAAGGTTGAAAAGAACCACCACGAAGTAAGCGATGAGACCGGACAGACCAATGCCCACAGCCGCCTTCACGTGGTTGCGCCACATTTGAATGAAATCATATTTGAAATAGGTCCAGAATCTCTGACCATTAAATGTCTCGTTAATCATAGGGCTACTTGAATAAGGCTTTAACAACATCTTTGTGGGCATGTACGGCATTGAAGAGGGCTTCCAGGTTCACCTTGGATTCCTCGCCGGTGGTATTGGGATACACCTGGATGGCGCCACTGGGGGTATGTTCCAGGTACAGGGCCTCCGGATGGAGGGTGGTACCATAGTCAAAGAACAGTTTTTCACTGATGGTCTGCAGGCTCGCATTCACCAGTACATCTTCCTTGTCCAGGATAATGATGGGGTCGATAATCTCCTCCAGGTCTCGCACCTGGTGGGTGGAGATGACCACGCAGGCATCCTCATTGGTATAACGGGTAATGGCTTTGCGGAACTGCGACTTGGAGGGAATGTCCAGGCCGTTGGTGGGCTCGTCCATAAAATAATGGCGCACATTGCATGCGAGGGCGAAGGAAATCCAGGTTTTCTTGAGCTGGCCTGCGCTCATGTTGTCCATGCGCTGGTTCTCGTCCACCTCGAATTCCTTCAGGATGGTGAGGAACTTGCCATGGTCATACTTGGGCCAGAGGGCTCCGGTCTCTACGCCAAACTGGTTGGCACGGTTGTGCACCGGCGCGACCTCGTCCGGAAGATAGAACTGCTCTGCAAGCAGGCTGGGCTGACGGTCAAAGGGATCTCGGCCATCGGTTTCGATGGTGCCGGTGTCGGGCTTCTTTAAACCGCAAAGAAGGGTAAGGAGGGTGGTTTTACCCACGCCGTTCTCCCCTAGCAGGCCGTAAATGTTACCGCCTTTGAGCTCCGTGGAAATGTTCCTCAGAACACCTTTGGAGCCATAACTGAACGAAAGATTTTGGATATTTATCATAGCTTTGTGTGTGTATTAGTTTATTAGTACACCGCAAAGGTATGAATAAATTTCAAATATGCAATGGAAATGCGGAAAAAAATTACCAGCCGCGGCGGATATTGTCTTCCATGCCACGGGCCAGGCGGGCGCGGGCCTCGCGGGAGTACCAGGCGATATGCGGCGTCAGCAGAAGCCGCTCCGGGAATTGGCGGGCCGTTTTCATGAGCGGACTGTCCAAGGGAAGCGGTTCCGTCACAAACACGTCCAGTGCTGCACCGGCGATAATCCCTTCTTCAATGGCGCCGGCCAGGTCCTCCTCCACGGCAATCCCTCCCCTGCCCGTATTCACCAGAATGGCCGTGGGCTTCATCTGCACCAATTCTTTGTAGCCGATAAGCCCCGCCGTCCGCTCGTTGTACGGCGCGTGAATGGAGATGACATCGGCCCGTTCCAGCAATTCCTCCAACGGGACACTGGGATAGTCCTTGCAGTGGCCGGTGCCGGACGTGGAATAATAGATGACTTCCATGCCGAAGGCTTTGCCGATGGCAGCGACTTTCTGGCCGATGGCACCCATGCCCACAATCCCCAGCGTTTTGCCGGCTATCTCCGTGAACGGATGCGCAAAGTCCACGTGGACGGGATTCCGGCTATAGGCACCACTCTGAACAAATTCCTGATAGTGTACGGCGCGGCCGGTGAGGTTCAGGATATGCATCCAGGTTATCTGCGCCACGGAATCCGTGGAATACGCCGCCACGTTCCGGACCACGACGCCACGGGCTTCGCACAGTTTCAGGTCGATGTTGTTCATGCCCGTTCCGGCCTCGCAGATGAGCTTGAGCCTGGGTGCGGCATCCAGGAAGGCCTGGTCCACAATGACTTTGTTCAGGCAGGCGACGTCTGCGTCCTTGACCCGCTCCCGGGCTTCTTCCACCGTGGAGCTGGAATAGCACTCGAGTTCCCCCAGGGCGGCCATTTCCTCCAGGGAGACATCGCCCATGGAGATAGCGTCTAAGAATACAATTTTCATAACTACAAATTAACAGAAAAATTTGTATATTTACAACCAGTTATGGCAAAGGCTGCGGAAATACTTGCGCGAATCGACGAAAAGGCGCCCTACGCAATGGTCATCGAGGCCAGTGTGCGGGACTATTGCGTCCTGGCGCTGCAGTTCCTCAAGGGACAGGCCCGGGCGCAGCAGTACTTCCAAAGCCCCCTGCCGGCTCCCCTGCCCGTGCTGGACGCGGAAGCATCGGCCCAGAAACACGCCCTGGAGCGCTACTGCGTGCAGCTTTACAAACCCGTCAGTGAGGCCTTACTGGCCGATGTCATCGCGGACCTGGCCTTTGCGCAGTCTCAGCGGCTCACCCTCGCAGAACCGGCATCGCCCCAGGCGGACGACCGCGAACGCGCGTGCGTATATATTACGGCGGTATACACGCTCTTTGCCCTGGAACTCCATGGCCGCACGGATTTTGCCGTCCTCTTCCTGGAAGCCTGGGCCAATTTTAACGAATTTGCCAGCGCCCGCACCGTGCGCATGCACTATGACGGGAGCTGGCAAAGCCGATATCATCCGCTTTTCTATCCGCTGGGTTAGGCACCCAGGCGGGCTTCCAGGCGCTTGCGGATTTCCTGGAGGAACTGCAGGGAGGTAAGGCCCTTGGGGGTAATGCCTTCGGAGAGGTTCACCAGGTCCTTGGTCTCCAAACCTTCGTTCAGCGTGTCAAAGCAGGCCTGTTCCAGCTGGTTGGCGTAATTCACCAGTTCCGGGAGGTTGTCCAGCTCACCGCGCTTGCGGAAAGCGCCGCTCCAGGCAAAGATGGTGGCCATGGGGTTGGTGGAAGTCTCTTCGCCCTTCAGGTACTTGTAATAGTGGCGGGTCACGGTGCCGTGGGCAGCTTCGTACTCGTACTTGCCGTCCGGGCTCACCAGCACGGAGGTCATCATGGCAAGGGAACCAAAGGCGG